>Ga0214919_10000300_pt1 | contig 84212 bp, 65 predicted proteins | sample LL1503_MetaG_FD_177994 | JGI IMG/M metagenome (GOLD analysis project Ga0214919, IMG submission 177994) | Freshwater microbial communities from Lake Lanier, Atlanta, Georgia, United States - LL-1503 | ecosystem: Environmental > Aquatic > Freshwater > Lake | place: USA: Georgia | collected...
TTAGTTTACGAAAATGGTATATCATTAGCCTACTGGCTTCTATTGGTGCGTTGTTGGTTTTAGCTACAACCCCGTTCACTATTAAGGGCTTAACACTACTTACTATTATTGTTTTTATCTCTCAAATAGCTTCAAACTTTTTGTTTTTGCCCGTAAGTGGGTTTATGGCAAAAAGCATTGAGGAGCGCAGAAAAGGATTTGCATCTGGTTGCTTACAAGGAGGAATGATTTTTGGAATTGGTGCAGGAGGTGGTGCTGGTCTTTGGCTTTTAACCCACTATGGTTCTGGCGTTTCGGGGATAATTATGTGTGCCATTTCTGTGGCTTTGGGCGCTGCAATTTTTTTTATACCAGACCTGAAAAGCACCTTACAACAAACAATTCATAAAGAAATATTGGCGCTTGGTAAAAGTTTGTTTGCTATGTTAAAAGTACCGGTGGTGGTGTTTATAATTATTTTAATACTTGCCCCAATTGGTACGGGGGGTGCCTCAAATATTTGGTCTGCAATAGCACAAGACTGGAAAACCGACGCCAATACCGTTGCGTTGGTTAACGGGGTGGTAAATGGTATAATGGGTTTAACAGGTTGTTTGGTGGGTGGCTTAGTTGTTGATAAATGGGGCGTTTGGAAGTCTTATTTTGGCTGTGGTGCGATTTGTGCTTTGGTTACTTTTTTTATGGCCATTTGTCCTATGCAATCGCTGTTTTTTGTAATTGGGGTTTCTGTTTACGCGTTTTGTTTGGGTTTAATGAACGCGGCTTTTACCGCAATTATATTATTTGCCACCGGGAAAAAGCATGCCGCTACCAAATATTCATTAATTAGTTCTTTGGGTAATTTACCCGTTGTTTTAATGATTGCTTTTGATGGTTTTACACACGACAAATTTAATAGTCGCTATATGCTTATTGGTGAGGCCGCAATTGGATTATTGTTTGTACTTATTTTCTTTTTAGGATTTCAAAAAATGCGGAATAAAAACTTGATTCTTGACGTAATTGAGTAGTTTTTATTCTTCTTCTTTTACCGGTCTATTTAAATACCCTGTATAATCTGGTTGAGCCGCAAAATATTCGTCGTGCATAAATGGAGATGTCACTATAAAGTCTGCTGTGGCTCTATCACAGGCCATTGGAATATTCCAGGTAACACAGAGTCTTAATAAAGCTTTTACATCGCTATCGTGTGGTTGGGCTTCCATTGGATCCCAGAAAAAAAGCATGATATCAATTTCTCCTTGCGCAATCATGGCGCCAATTTGTTGGTCGCCGCCGAGTGGTCCGCTCAACATTTTTTTCACTGGTCTATCAAGCGCCTCTTCTAATAATTTTCCTGTTGTGCCCGTTGCAAACAACTCGTGTTTAGCCAATTCTGTTTTGTTGTACACCGCCCATTCAATTAGGTCAATTTTTTTGTGGTCGTGTGCAACCAAGGCAATTCTTTTTCGCTTTCCAAGTGTTTTAATATTGGCCATAACTATTTGTTGATGCGTTGTTTGAATGTGTAAAACTACTAATGAAACGACTGATTAGCCTCGCTTATTTCATTCGCCTTGTTTTGGGTGGCAAAATAGGCTGTTATAGGATGCAGCATTAAAACGCCAAAAATAAAAGCCGGCGAAAAATTGAAAGCAGATAGAATCTGCGCAATTAAAAATAAATAAACTGGATATAATAAAAAAAGAAGACCAAACAAAACCGAATCATAAAACACGGTTCCCCTTGTTTTTTGTTGCACAAATTTTTTAATCAATCGATAAAGGGGACGGTGTAAAAATTTGCCCACGAAACCAAGTGGTATAAAAAACGGGCTGTGTTTTTCGGTCGATATATTTATGGGTTCCAGGCTTTCTAAGCAATTATTTACTTGCTGATTAAAATGAATATAATTTTTTGCTTCTTCTTCATAAACCAGTAGTTCTTTTTGTACTAAAAAATTTCCAACTTGCATAGAAACTTTTTTTCCAAAGCTAGAAAAACTATTATAGTTAAGCCGAATAGGTAAAACCCTTACTGGTATTTGATCTGCCCAACACTGATAGGCAATGCGCGCTGCCCCTTTTTTAAACGGCTGCAAACTATTTTTATTTAAACAAATTCCCTCAATAAAAATTAGCACAACGCCGTTTTGTTGTAACACGTTTTTACTTTTTACAAATGCCGTACTATTAAGGCCCAGGTTTTCTTTTCCTTCGCTTAGTCTATATACCGGAAACATGTGTAGCGCTCTTAATAATACGCTGTGCCAAGGTTTATTAAACGCATCGCCCCTTGCTAAAAAATGAATCGGTCTTTTAAAATATGCCGCAATAATAATGGCATCTAAAAAAGAATCTGGGTGATTGGCTGTAATTAAAATGGGGCCTTCTTCACTAAAAAAATCGGTTCGGTTCACCACAATTTTGTAGCAAAAAATTTTTATGGCTAGCCGAATAAAAGGATGTAGCAAAAAGTAAATCATCCTATTTTTATTTGATTGGTATTGGTGCAACAAATATCGTTGCTGCTAAATTTAAGGAAGTCTTATCAAACAAAAAACAGAAGCACTCAAACCGCGTCCTACGTTTTTACCGTAAACCGAATAAGATAATTGTATATACGGGGTAAGCGTTCGGCCAATTCTTTTACCATATGAACCAGAAAGCCTGCCTATCATATAGTCTTTGTTGGAGTTTAAATTGGTAGAAAAAATTTTATTCGAACTAAAAGAAGACAGGTGATTAAACGAAAGAGTTATAGACTGAAACTTGGGCAATTGAAATCCATAACTCGAATTAAAACCTAACTGAGTGGGGCCATCAGCAAAATCAAAATAACGCGCAATTGATCCTTCTACTACTGCAAAGTTTCGTTTTGTAGGTAAAAAAGAGATGTTCGCCGCAAGTTGTGCCCCCCTTGAACCATAGCCCAAATAGGGCGACGTTAAATTGCTGTAAGCAGGTATCATCAGCTGCGCTCTTAGTGTAAAATAATTTTTTAGGTTTTCGGATGGCGTATGAAAAGAGGCCCCTGCCACCACATCTCCAATGCCCGTTTTTGTTTGCTCCGAAAAAATATCCGAAGAGTTGATGGTTGACATCGGAACACTAAAAAACAAATCAACCCTTCTAGAAACACCGGTCGCGCTATATAAACCAAATCCTTTAGTAGTATACCGTCCGCTGTTTTCTGAGTTTCTAACCTTACCGTCTTGGTCAAAATAACTAGCGGTTGAAGAATAATTATAAGAAGGCGAAAGCACCAGTCTTTTTTTTCCGACAGGCCAGTCTGCTTTAGCAACCATATTTGCGCAACCAAACAAAATTAAAAGGAATCCCTTAACTAAATTCATTTTATTGTTTTTTTTGACGGTTGACTAGTTTCTCGGTCATCCAAATGTTTTTAAATAAATTATGTACATCGGGTATGGAATGGCCCAAATCTGGAAAGGTATAAATTTCACTTTTTTGACGAACCAAAGGATTCAATTTGTTAAAACCACAAAACAATGTTGGCGCCGGCGCTAGGGCATCCTTAAAAGAGGCCGCCATTAATACCGGACACCTTATTTGTGGAATAAAATTTTGTACTTCAAAATAGCTGAAGTTTTGCAAAAATTGATCTTTGGTAAAAACACCCGCTTGTTTGTTTAAAAAAAGATTGATGTATTTAAATATAAACGACTCTTCTTTTATTTGTGGTTCCATTTCTAGGTTCGTGTGCATATCACAAAAAATGGGCACGTCTGCCATACAGGTATTAATCAGTTTGTTTTTTAATCCCGCAACCACCAGCGCTAACGCGGCTCCTTGGCTTCCCCCCAGCAGGGTGATTCTCTCTAAATCAAAACCAAGGTTTTCGTTTGCAAATAAAAAATCTATGCCGCGAATACAGTCCATATAAATTCCTCGATAAATATATTTTTCCTTGTCTTGAATATTATAGGTTAACACCTCTTCGCCTTCGGCAATTGGATACGCATCGCTTTTTTTATCCATTCCCCTAACATTCAAGCTAAACCCAATATAATCATAAAAAAAAAGCGGGTTCATTATTACTTGATATCCCGGGTATATCACCACCACTGGGAATTTTTTTCCTTTAATCCATGTTTTTGGAACGGTTAGCCAACCAAAAATTTTTACATTTTCAAGAGAGTTCATTTCTACTTTATACACCTTGTATTCGGTGGTTGTTTTTTCGGGCTCCTCTGTAATTTGGTATGCCGGATTAATTTTTTCGAGCTCTTTTAGCGCATCGCTCCAAAAAGAATCAAAATCTGCGGGCTTGTTTTGAGGGCTATTGATATAATCAATTTCATACCCAAAACTATGGCGCGTAGTATCTTCATAACTAGTTGTATTAATGTTTAAATCAATATTATACATTCCCGGTTTTTCTGGGGCGGGTATAATAAACTGCATGTGCTTAGTGCTTTTTTTAGCCAGCTTAACGTCATATAATTTTTGGGTCCATAACACACCCCTAACCGCGTCTTTTACGGTATAACTTATGGTGCCCTCTTGGGTATCTGGATGCGTGTTTTTTACTAGTACATTATAAACAATGGGTTTTTTACCCTTAAAAACACCATCCGCTTTCACCGGTTTCATAATTACCTGTATATCGCCCTCTTCTTCGTTTGGCTCTTCGGCGTTTTGTTTTTCTTTTGAGGATTTTGCAGACTTTTTTGATTTGCTAAAAGAAAATTTGAAGTTAATAATAGATATCTTTTTGTTTAGCTCTATGGTAAAATTAATGTCAAACGAGCCCTCTTCGGAGTGTGGAATTGTAAAAACAGTTTTTAATTTTTTTTTGGCAGGAATGCTTATATCAAAACTGTTTTGCAATAAAACTGCGACCTCTTTTTTAACAACATAGCCAATGGCGCCCTCTTGCGCCTCTAAAAGTCTGTTATCAATTAATAGTTGGTATTCTACTTTCGATTTTTCGGTAAATAAATTGTTACTCGCTACGGGCTTAATTAAAATTTTTATTTCTCCTTGGGTGTGTTTTTCTTGGGTGGTTGTATTATTGTTTGCCCGCGTGTTGTTGGTTGATATTATTAAACAGCAAATCACACAAACCAAAAAGAAAAAAATTTGGTTTGAATATTTTTGGCTATTTAGGAAACGATTTGTTTGGTTATTATTTATCATCAAATAAATGGTTTTTTTTTTTCTAAAAAACTAGATTTTCTAATGGCTAAACTCAAGGGCTCTTCCATAATTTTATATAATACAATTGATACCAGATTTAATAAAACAAAAACCAGTATTATATAAAGTACACTATCGTTTAGTTTTTCTGGAACCCATTCTAATCCATGGTTGTCGAACCAATTAAATTGTTGATCAATAAAAGCCCTTGAAACGTTTTTTATAAAATTTGCAATTACACCTATATGTATCAGGTAAAGGATATAAGAGCTTTTACCCAATAGTTGCATGGTTGCAGAAGATAGAAATTTTTGCAGCCATGATTTTTCTATTATTAAACCATAATATAAAACAGCAATGCCTAGGGGTAAAATAATATTGTTTGTAAATATTCCAAACGGGTGGTATAATCCAAATTCTCTACCGTTTAATGGGAGAAAAACAAGTATCGAAACAGCTAATGCCATGCCCAATAAACCCGTTGTTGTAAAAACTGGCCGCGATATAATTTTTTCGTTTCTTTCTAAAACAATTAATGCCAGTTTCATTCCTATAAAAAACTCAATACAACGACCAAAAAAAGTATAGATAAATAAAAATTGAAAGTTTTTAAAGAAACCGAAAACAGAAAAATTTGAAAATACAAGCACCATTATTATGCCAAAAACCAAAAGCATTAATGGATAATAAATTAGATTCTTTTTATTTTTCTTTATACCCATAAATATAATGGGCGCTAATAAATAAAAGCATTCTTCTACGGTTAAGGTCCAGCCTTGTCCAACACCCGTGAATTTTAGATCGTCAAAAAATCCCCTAATAAAAAAAATATTTAAAAAAAGAATTAGTATCGGCGATTGGGTCGCACCCATTACCGAGGCCTCGCCTCCAACTAAAAAAAACAATAAGAACGTAAGTAGGGTTAAAAATAAATACATGGGATAAATGCGCGCAATTCTATTCTTAATGTATTTCCTAAACCAAGAGCCGGTTATTTCACTGTTTTCATAATAGCGCATACAAATTAAAAACCCGCTCAAAACAAAAAACATGGTTACCCCAACATGAAACTCGTTGAGGGTTCTTTGAATTGGAAAAGAAAAATCTAGTTGATTGTAGTGATGAAAAAACACAAAAAAAGCGGCAATTGCACGAACGCCAGTTAGGGCTGGAAAGTATGAATTTGCCTTCATCAGAGATGCTGTTCGTTTAGGGGTGGGTAAAAATAACGCCAATTCCTTGTCTTTTTACTATTAAATGATAAAAAAAAATTGACTTTTTATCGTTTTTTTATTTAAAGAGGATTTTTAAAAGTTTGGCTATAAAAAAAGCCACCCCTAAAAAAGGATGGCCCGTGCTTACTAACCACACATAAAACGGTAATAAAAACTATTATGCTTCTGCGGCAATTTTTACTTCATTGATTTTAGCCCTGATTTTTCCTTCTATTTCTTTGGCTAATTCTGGATTATCGTGTAACAAACCCTTCACCGATTCTCTTCCCTGACCTAGTTTATTAGATTCATAGCTGAACCAGCTTCCGCTTTTATTAACGATACCCAATTCTACACCCATATCTACAATCTCTCCCATTTTACTAATACCCTCTCCAAAAATAATATCAAACTCGGCGGCCCTAAACGGCGGCGCCACTTTGTTTTTTACCACTTTTACTTTCACATGATTACCTACTGCAGCGTCTCCGTCTTTTATTTGCGACATTCTTCTGATATCTAAACGAACAGATGCATAAAACTTAAGCGCATTACCACCAGTGGTTGTTTCTGGGTTTCCAAACATGACCCCAATTTTTTCGCGTAATTGGTTGATGAAAATACAGATTGTGTTGGTTTTATTAATGGTTGCGGTTAATTTTCTTAGCGCTTGACTCATTAGTCTTGCATGTAAACCCATTTTACTATCCCCCATTTCTCCCTCTAATTCGCTTTTTGGAACCAGGGCTGCCACCGAGTCAATTACCACCACATCTAAGGCGCCTGATAAAATTAATCGGTCAGCAATTTCTAGTGCTTGCTCGCCATAATCGGGTTGAGAGATCAATAAATTATCTACGTCTACCCCTAATTTTTTAGCATAAGCACTATCGAAAGCATGTTCTGCATCAATAAATGCACACATTCCGCCTTTCTTTTGAGCTTCTGCTATTACATGGATTGCAATAGTTGTTTTACCAGAAGATTCTGGTCCGTATATTTCAATAACCCTTCCTTTAGGTAAACCCCCTACGCCTAAAGCAGCGTCTAAACCAATAGATCCTGTAGAAATTACTTCCATTGGATCTTGATTTCTTTCGTTCATCATCATTACACTACCCTTACCATAATCTTTATCGATTTTATCAATCGTTAGCTTTAAAGCTTTTAGTTTTTCTGCGTTACTCATAATCTGTTAATTAATGCGTTAGTTTAACTTAAAATTTAATGGAGCAATAAAATTAGTACTAATTATTAATATAAACTAATTTTTTTAGTATTTTATTTACTAATTGATTTAGTTTTATATTTAATTGGTATTGTAAAAGTAGGTGAGAACTGATTATTCTAATAATTAATACCACCTTAATTTATACAGCTAAATTAATTTTATTACGTTTTAGGGTAGAAAATACAATTATCCAATTAAACCAGCGGCCCTACTTATTTCTAACATTCTATCCATTGGTTTTTTCGCGGCAATTCTTAAATTTTCTTCCATAATAATTTCTGGCAACTCATACTGCATACATAAATAGAGTTTCTCGAGCGTATTAAGCTTCATATGCGGGCAATCGTTACATGCACAGTTATTAGTTGGGGGAGCAGGTATAAAAGTCTTTTTTGGACTATCCTGTTGCATTTGATGAAGAATACCTGTTTCTGTTGCAACAATATATTCTTGCGCAGCATCTGTTATAGAAAATTTTAGTAATTGAGTAGTGCTTCCAATAAATTCTGCAATACGTAAGATTGCTTCTTCACATTCTGGATGTGCAATTAATTTTGCTTTTGGATGACGGATTTTTAATTTTATTATTTTCTCTAAACTAAATATTTCATGCACCATACAAGCACCATTCCAAAGTAACATTTCTCTACCTGTTTTTTTAATTAAATAGGCACCTAAATTTTTATCTGGTGCAAAAATAATGGGTTGATTTTTAGGAATACTTTCAATAATTTTTTCAGCATTTCCAGAGGTGCAAATAATATCAGATAAGGCTTTTATTTCTGCAGAACAGTTTACATATGAAACCACTAAATGATCTGGATTTTTTTCTTTAAATTGCTTGAAAGCTAATGTGGGTGCGCTATCTGCAAGAGAACATCCTGCTTTTAAGTCGGGTAATAAAACTTTTTTATTGGGATTTAAAATCTTTGCTGTTTCTGCCATGAAGTGAACGCCGGCAAAAACAATAATACTGGCATTTGTTTCTGCAGCTTTTTGTGCAAGCCCCAAACTATCCCCAATATAATCTGCCACGTCTTGGATATCGGGTTCTTGGTAGTAATGCGCCAGTATGATTGCATGTTTGTTTTTCTTTAGAAGTTCAATCTCCGAAAATAAATCCAAACGCGCATCAATTTCTGTGTCAACAAAACCTTTTTGTAAAATTGTATCATTTGAAATGTTCATAATCATCGTAATAGTAATTAATAATACTTATTTATAAAACCTAACTATTACTATTAGGGGTGTGCATATCGTGATAACTTTTTTATTAACAAAAGACAAAGTTAATTACTATCTGTTTATCCACTCTTACTCACAATAAATTCACAGTGTTAAATATAGATAGATATTACACTGTAAGATTTTATCCCCTTTTGTTTAAAACATAATTAACATTACTAAATAATCTTAATTCACTTTTATTCCACTGTTAATTAAGAGAGCTTAAAACGTGTTTATTTTTTTATCTTCTCATTATAACCCAATTTTAGTGAAAGTTATTCTACCTGAATACACATTAAAAAAATGAAAAAGGGCAGTTTTACACCGAAAAAGCAATTTTTGCACAGGCCTGTGTGGATAGAAAATCATAGAGAAAATTGATCAAAAACACTATGAGACTAAAAATCGTTTAATTTCCGCTTACAAATAGCAGCAAAATAGCGGTATTTATAGGTTTGATTGCTTTTATCGGCTCTTATTCTATTCTTTTTCCCCTATTTTTGCCATCCTTAAAATCAATTAATAATAGTCTATTATGTCTGTCATTCAAAGTATTCGTGACAAAGGTGCGTGGATCATTTTCGGAATCATTGCCCTTGCACTTGTTGCATTCATTCTTCAGGATGGTGTTCGTCGTGGTGGTTCATCTACCGACAATACAACTCTTGGAAATGTTAATGGTGAAAAAATTGAACGCCTTGCTTTTGAAGAAAAACTTACCATGCAAGAGCGTATGTATGGAGCTCAAGGTGCACAAAGAGAACAATTGATTGGCTCTTTATGGAATCAAGAAGTAGAAAGAATTGTGTTACAACAAGAATATGATAAATTAGGTTTACAAATAACAGGTAAGGAATTAACCGAAATTTTGTTTGGCGATAACTCACCACTAAAACAAGAATTTACAGATCCTAAAACAGGTGTTTTTAAAGCGAACGAAGCCAAACAAGCTTTTGCACAAATTAAAAAAAGCAAAAATGCCGAGCAGGTTAATATGATTAACGCTGTTTATATAAATCCTACTATAGAACAAGGGTTACGTATGAAGTACCAGGGTTTATTACAACAAGCTGCCTATGTTCCAAAATGGTTAATTGAAAAACAACAAGCAGATAATAATGCTGTTGCAAGTATTTCTTATACCATGGTTCCTTTTTCAAGTATTACTGATAGTACCGTAAAAGCAACGGACGAAGAAATCAACGATTACGTAAATAAACATGCAACTGAATTTAAAAAGGATATAGAAACACGAACAATTGCTTATGTTGCTTTTAATGCAGCTCCTTCCTCTGCTGATTCATTAACCGCTTTAAACCAGGTTAAAACTTTAAAATCTGAATTTGCAAGTACAACAGACGCAAAATCTTTTTTAGGAAAAGTGGGTTCTGATGTTGCTTTTTATGATAGTTATTTTAGCAAATCAAAATTACAACAAACAAATAAAGACTCCCTAACCGCCCTTTCTGTTGGAGGTTTATATGGACCATATATCGATGCCAGTAATTATGTAATTGCCAAAATGGTTGGTATAAAGCAATGGCCAGACAGTGTTACGGTTCGACACATATTAATAGGAACACAAGACCCAAGAAGCGGACAAGCTATTCGCAGTGATAGTACCGGACAAAAATTAGCTGATAGTATAGCTGCTGCAATTAAATCTGGTGCTGATTTTGCTGCCTTATGTAATAAATATTCAGATGATCAAGGAAGCAAAGACAAGGGTGGTGTTTATGAATATTTCCCACAAGGTAAAATGGTTTTAGCTTTTAATGATTTTGCATTTGACAAACCGGTTGGAACAAAATCTGTTGTTAAAACCGAATTCGGCTATCACTATATAGAAATATTAGGACAAAAGAATTTTGCCCCTGCCTATAAAATTGCCTATTTGTCTAAAGCGATTGTTTCTAGCAACGAAACAGTAAGTGGCGCTAACGCCGCCGCCGCTCAGTTTGCATCTAACAGTAAAAACAAAAAAACTTTCGACGATGCTGCGCTTAAATTAAACAAGCAAGCGTCTATAGGATCAGACATTAAGGCTAACGACAACCAAATTATAGGATTGGGCGCAAGCCGTCAAATGGTTCGTTGGGTTTTTGATAAAGGCCTAGGCGATATTTCTGAACCAACAGAAGTGGGTGATAAATATGTTGTAGCAATTATTGTTGCAGTAAATAAAGCAGGCCTAATGGGTGTTGGTGAAGCGCGTCCTTTGTGTGAAAATTTGGTGCGGAACGCTAAAAAAGCCAAAATAATTATTGATACAAAAATTAAAGGAAACACACTTGAAACAATTGCTAGCAGCACCGGATCTAGTGTTCAAAAAGCAGATAGTGTAAGTTTTGCGTCTCCTTTTATTCCTTCAATAGGAAGTGAGCCCAAAGTAATTGGCGCGTCTTTTAATAAAGCATTGCGGTCAAAAGCAAGTGACCCAATTGTTGGAACAAGTGGTGTGTTTGCTGTTCGTGTTGAAAGCAATGGCGCTAAACCAGCCACAACAGATGTTGCTACTATCAAACAGGGCCTAATACAATCGGCTCGTATGGCAGCCTATCGCGGATTAGAGGCTTTGAAAAAATCTGCTACTATTAAAGACAATCGCTCTAAGTTCTATTAATCGATTTTAAATTTATACTCAAGGCCGTTTCATTCATTTGAAACGGCCTTTTTTGTTTTCCCAATATCAAAACCTTGTTATAACCACAAATTTGTAATTTTATAATAGCAAAGCAATAACCATGGCAACAGAAGAATTTGTAAACAAAGTAGCAGAGAGCGGATTAATAACACTGAACCTCGAAGATTTTTATCCCAAAGGAAACATTAGGGTGTTTGATTTAAAGGGATATCTTTTTATGGAATTGATTTTAAAAGAAAAAGATTTTCGTGCTGCCCTTCAAACCACCGACTGGGGAATTTATCAAGATGCAAATGTTGCGATTACCTGTTCTGTTGATGCCATCATTCCTATGTGGGCCTATATGTTAATTGCTAGTTATTTACAACCGGTTGCTGCAGAAATTATTTTTGGAGACGAATCAAAATTAATTAATGCGCTTATATTAAAAAACCTACAAAGGTTTAATGCGGCAGAATACACCGATAAGCGTGTAGTAGTAAAAGGCTGTGGAGATATATCTATTCCAGAAACGGCGTATGTTGAAATTACTAATCAATTAAGGCCTTTTGTAAAAAGCATTATGTACGGGGAGCCCTGCAGCACGGTTCCTATTTATAAAAAACCCAATCCTGCAAAAACGGCTGATTAATTTTTTCTGTTGGTTACCTCTTCAAACTGCTGGTCATAGTCTTCTCGAATGGTTCCCATCATTCTGTCCCAGAACAATAAATACAATCCATAGTTTCCTTTAAAATATTGGTGGTGTTGGTTGTGGTTAACAGAGGTATTAATCCATCTACCAATTTTTGATTTACTAAACTTGCTACTATATAATTCGTAGCCAAGGTGTCCGTATGCATTGTATATAATAGAAAACAAAAAGAAAAAAACTAGGTGTGTAATGTGTATGGGAATAGTAAAATAAAACAAGAAAATTATACCCTGTTCTATGATAGCTTCGAGCGGGTGAAAGGCATAAGCAGCCCAGGGTGAAGGGTTTGTTGATTTATGGTGAACCAGGTGAATATGTTTAAATAAACGCGGGTGATGCATTAATCGGTGAAACCAATAAAAATAAGTATCATGAACAAGAAACAGCAACGGAAATACAGCAAAATAATATAACCACCCGCGGTCAGAAATATTTAGGTACCTCGTTGTGTGTGGCGCAACACTAGGGAGAAATAGAATATAAATAAATAAAGAAAAAATTAAAATAGTACTAGATGAGTAAAGTATTTCTCTTAAGAAATCAATTGTTTTTGCATCACGCGGTTGAATTTTTTTATACTGCCATTTTTTCTTTTTCAAGATATAAAAAACAAGAAAAAGCAAACCAGCAATTATATAATATCGCGCTCCAATTCGGTAAAAAGCAGTGAAGAAAAATTGCCAATTGAAGCCCATCTTTATTTATTTGTGTTTATGTATGCTATTAATTTGTTTCGTTCTTTTTTTTGTATGCGTTTTTGCATAAAATTCGACCAACCAAATAACCATCCAACAACCCCATTTATTCGTTTACACCAATCATAAAAATTGAACCCGTCGGTATGTTCTATAATTAAGCCATTTTCAAAGCGAAAATAAGCCTTCTTTTTTATATATATTAAATTTTCATTATAAATATATTCTTCTTCCCATAAACAAGTTGCGTATTCTTCGTCTAATTCTTGAATATCACTATAGTTTGTTTTTAAATCTGGTATGCAAGTACACACAAGTTCCCACATAGCTTTTGCCGTCTCTATATCTAATAAGCCCATTATTGGATTATTGTATACGGCGTTATTGCTATAACAAGATAGTAGTGTTTCATAATCACGATTTTCAAGGGCCCTAAAAAATTGATGAATAGTTTTTTCGTTAGAGGTCATATTATTAAGAGTCTTTAGTGTGCAAGCAACCAATTTGGTCCAACGCCCAATTCTGCTTCAACCGGAACACCATTTGCTAATGGTAGCGCAGCCTTCATATTGTTTAAAATGAGTGGTTTTAAAATCTCTAACTCTTCGGGCAATGCATCAAAAATCAATTCATCGTGTACCTGTAAAATCATTTTTGATTGAAGATTGGCGTCTTTCATAGCACGGTGTATGCGAATCATGGCCAGTTTAATCATATCTGCTGCGGTTCCTTGAATAGGAGAGTTAACGGCATTTCTTTCTGCAAAACCACGTACCGTAAAGTTTTGAGAGTTAATGTCTTTTAACCAACGTTTTCTTCCCATTAAGGTTTCAACATATCCATTGTTTTTGGCAAATTGTATGGTGGTCTCCATGTATTCATTGATACCACTAAACTCTTTTTTATAATTGTCTATAATTTCTTTGGCCTCGGTCCTGGAGATTCCTAAATTTTCTGCCAAACCAAATGCGCCTTGTCCATAAATGATTCCAAAGTTTACACTCTTGGCTTTATAGCGCATTTCTTTTGTTACATCGGCCTCTTCAATACCATATACCTTTGCGGCCGTTGCGTTGTGAATGTCTTTACCCAACTTAAACGCCTCACACATATTTGTATCACCACTAATGGCCGCAACAATGCGCAATTCAATTTGCGAATAATCGGCACTCACCAAAACGTGTTTGTCATCTCTTGGAATAAATGCTTTTCTAATTTCTTTTCCTCTATCGCTTCTAATGGGAATGTTTTGCAGGTTTGGATTATTGCTACTTAGTCTTCCTGTTACTGCAACCGCTTGCGCATAAGAAGTGTGAACCCTTCCAGTTTTACTATTAATTAAATTTGGCAAAGCATCAACATAGGTGCTTTTTAATTTTGTCAATTCTCTAAATCCTAAAATATCTGCAACAATTGGATTGTTGTGCGCCAGTTTTTGTATAACATCTTCGCCAGTTGCGTATTGACCTGTTTTTGTTTTTTTGGCTTTCGGATCTATTTTTAATTTATCAAATAATACTTCTCCTAATTGTTTTGGAGAGGCTAAATTAAAACGAACACCCGCTTGCGCATAAACAGATTCTTCAAATACCTTCGCGTCTTTTTCTAGTTCTTTGCTATAGGCATTTAAGAAATCTACATCAATTGCAACACCTTCAAATTCCATATCGGTTAACACACGAACTAGCGGATTTTCTACTTCGTTAAAAACGCGCTCAACAGTTTTTTCTTTAAGCAAGGGAACAAAAACATTTTTTAATTGCAAGGTAATATCAGCGTCTTCTGCTGCATACTCTTTTGCTTTTTCTGTATCTACATCGCGCATGTTACCTTGGTTCTTGCCTTTTTTGCCAATTAACTCTACAATATGTACGGGTTCGTATCCTAAAAACTGCGCACTCAGCAAATCCATGCTACGCCTACCTTCTGGCTCAATTAAATAATGCGCCAACATGGTATCAAACAAATTTCCTTTGGGCTCAATGCCATACCATTTTAAAACCAATAAATCGTATTTAATATTTTGACCAACCCAGGTAATACTTGTTTTTTCAAATAGTGGTTTGAATAAATTTAAAATATTTTTTGTTGCATTTATATCTGCGGGGCAAGGAATATAAAATGCTTTTGTTGGCTCATAAGAAAAACTTAATCCAACCAAACTCGCTTCGTTTGCATCAATATCAGTTGTTTCTGTATCGAAACAAATTTCAGATTGTTGGATTAAAGTATTCACTAGGGCCTTAATATTTTCTTCCCCTTCTATTAGTTGGTAATCGTGTTCGGTATTGTGAATATTTTTATCGGCCGATAAACCCGTGTTGCCAGCATCTTCAGAAAGTGCAGATTTTAATTCGTTATTTCCTTGTTTGTTTTCTGTACTTGCAACAGCGTTTCCAAATAAATCCATTTGGCCTTGTTGTGTTGGTGCTGTTTGAAAAGCGTTGAACGCATCGCCCAAAATTCTTTTACCTAGTGTTTTAAATTCAAGTTCCGAAAACACAGTAACCAACTCTTCGTTGTTCCATTCTTTTAAACGATAATTTTCTTCGTGAAACTCAAGTGGCACATTGGTAATAATGGTAGCGAGTTTTTTACTCATAATAGCAAGGTCTTTACCGTTGCGTACTTTTTCTCCCACCGCTCCTTTTATTTCATCGGCATGTGCTAAAACATTTTCGAGTGTGTCATATTCTTTCAACAATTTAGCTGCCGTTTTTTCACCAACACCCGGAATGCCCGGAATATTATCCACCGCATCGCCCATCATACCCAACATGTCTACCACTTGTTCTACGCGCTGAATATCCCATTTAGCACAAATTTTTTCGGCCGTTAAAATTTCATGGGGGTTGCCCATAAACGGCGGCTTGTAAATATATACATGCGGATGAATTAGTAATTGACCATAATCTTTATCGGGAGTTACCATGTAAACCTCATATCCCAAATCGGCCGCCTGCCAAGCAATGGTACCAATTACATCATCGGCTTCATATCCATCTAATTCAACTACCGGAATATTAAAACCACGGATAATTCTTTTAATGTCTGGAACCGACGCCAAAAGGTCTTCGGGTGTTTCTTGTCGGTTGGCCTTGTAGTCGGCAAAATCAATATGTCTTTCTGTAAGCGCGTGCGTATCAAAACACACGGCAATATGTGTTGGCTTTTCTTTATTAATTAAATCAAACAGGGTGCTTGTAAAACCAAACTGTGCGTTGGTATTATATCCTTTAGAGGTAATTCTAGGATTCCTAATCAATGCATAATAGGCGCGATAGATTAAGGCAAAAGCATCGAGTAAGTAAAGTTTTTTGGCCATGCCGCTAAGGTAGATAATTTAGTTACCCAAATAAAAAAACCCCACAAATTGTAGGGTTTTAAAATTTGGTATAATAATTATGATTTAATCAATTTATTTAATGCCATATTTTGTTTGATATCTATCATACAATTGTGTTTGTTTGTTTTCGAGGCTCACCTTTCGGCCTTGAATAAACGCCATTACAACCGTACTTGATTTCATGTCTAAAATATCACCATCGGCAACTACAATATTAGCGTCTTTACCAACTTCTAGTGTGCCTGTTCTGTCATCAATACCCAGAATTTTTGCTGGATTTAAGGTGATAGCAGAAAGCGCTTCTTCTTTGGTTAAACCATAAGTTGCAGCCGTTCCTGCATTATAAGATAGGTTGCGATAACGCGTGTTGTCGGAAGCGTCGTTTAGTGCAAACAAAACACCTGCTTTTTGTAAAGCCGCCGGCGTTTTAAACGGTTGGTCTATATCGTCGTCTTCTGTTGCTGGCAAGGAGTGTTGTTCGCCAAGTATCACCGCAATATTTGAAGCCTTTAATAAATCGGCAATTTGATAGCTTTCACTACCGCCAACAATAACCACATCAAATCCAAACTCTTTTACAAAATCAATGGCCACCAACATTTGTTTTACTTGATCGGCGTGTACAAACAGCTTTTGTTTTTTATCATACAAACCTTTTACCGCAGCTAATTTTAAATTGGTATTGGTATGAACGCTTTCTTGTAAATAGGCTTTGGCTTGTCTAAAAAAACTTTTAATTTCTTCGGTTTTATCTAAAGCAATTTTTGTAGGATCAGACGCTTCTCCGCCTCCAAAACCGCCACGTCCACCACCACCGCCGCCGCCTCTTCTGCCCATACGAACAATAAAGCTTGGCATATTTAAATGAATACCGGCATCCATTTTATAAGCAGCGTCTTCCCAATTCCAGGCATCAAGCTGTACCACACTAGATGTGCCACTAATGGTACCACCTTCGGGAGTAATGCTCGCCAATAAAATACCATTACCCTTTAAAACATTAATTACTCTTGAGTCGGTATTGTAAGCAGTAATAGAACGAACATTGGTATTAATGTCACCAAGCTCTTGCACATCATTGCTGCCTCGAACACCGTTAGAAATTTCTTTTAACCCTAAGTCGGTAGAAGATAAAATTAAACCAGGATACACTTGTTTGCCTTTTGCGTCAAACACATGTGTTGGGTCTGATGTAGGAACAACAATGTTTGCGCCAATTGCGGTAATTTTTCCATTACTCACTTCAATGGTTTGGTTTTCTAAAACCGCTCCGTTGCCCACATGAATGGTTCCGTTGGTAATGTATAATTTTCCTTTATATGCTTTGGCGGGATAAATAGATTCTTGTGCTTGTGTAATTGAACACAATAAAAACACAGCAGAAATAGTTATAAATATTTTTTTCATGGTCTTTCTTTTTATTGGTTGATTGTTGCTTCTTCTTGTACATCAATAGTAAACATTCCATCTTTGTGTTCATGGTCTCCACAGCTTAGAATTGTTTGCCAGCTTGGTTCTGCCGGACGTACAGCACCACCGCCTCTTTTTTCACCAATCATTTTTTGTGTTAAACGAAAACGTTCTGCTTGTATTTTTTTGCGTTGTAATACATCTTTTTCGCGATCAAAATAAACAATACCATCTACAATTGTTTTTTCTGATTTTGCATAAATGCTTAATGGATTGTCGCTCCAAATTACAATGTCGGCATCTTTACCAGCTTTAATACTTCCTACTTTATCGGCAACGTGTAATGCTTTTGCAGGATTGATGGTGACCATTTTCAACGCCTCTTCTTCACTTACGCCACCGTATCTAACAACCTTGCCAGCTTCTTGATTTAAGCGTCGTGCCATTTCTGCATCGTCAGAATTAATACAAACATTTAACCCAACTTTTTGCATGATAGCAGCATTGTAAGCAATAGCATCTGTTACTTCCACTTTGTAATAATACCAATCAGAAAAAGTTGAAGCACTAGAACCGTGCGCTTTCATTTTATCGGCAACTTTATATCCTTCTAAAATATGTGTGAATGTGTTAAACACAAATCCGTATTTATCACCAACGCGCATTGCTGCGGTAATTTCACTTTGCACATAAGAGTGACAAGTAATAAAACGTTTTTTATTTAAAATTTCTACTAGTGCATCGAGCTCTAAATCTCTTCTTGTTTTAGGATCGATTTTTAAAGCGGCTTCGTAATCTTTAGCACGCGCAAATCCATCGTTCAATACTTCTGCAACGCCCATTCTTGTATCTGGAAATCTGTTGTTTGATTGAGAAGTTGTACGTTTTACATTTTCACCTAAGGCAAATTTTATAAAAGGATCAGCACCTTTAAATTTCAAATCATCGTCATTAGCACCCCAGCGCAATTTGATTAATTGGGTTTGTCCACCAATGGTGTTTGCAGAGCCGTGTAAAATATGAGAACTAGTTACGCCGCCACTTAATTGGCGATAAATATTAATGTCTTCTGGATTTAAATTATCTCCAATTCTAACTTCAGATGTTACTGATTGCGCACCTTCATTAATAGAAGACGCCGCAATATGTGAGTGCTCGTCAATAATCCCTGCGGTTACGTGTTTGCCCGTTCCGTCAATAACGCGCGCACCTGCATCAGATAGGTTTTTACCAACTTTAGCTATTTTACCGTCTTTAATTAATACATCGGTATTTAATAGTTTTCCTTCTTTTTCGCTCGTCCAAACGGTTGCATTTTTAATTAATAAGTTTTCGGCTGTTGGTTGCACTTCCCAACCATATCCATCAAATGGAAAAGTAACTTTTGCCAAACGCTGCGGAAGTGACGATCTTTTTCTACTAGAGTCTGTAGAAACTACTGCAAGTGTTGAGTCATAAACAGCTGACCATGTAATAGCGTGTCCGGCAGTATCTTCCCCGGTTCCGCCCCAAGTGTTTCCGTTGGCTACACCACTAAGGCGATATTGTGATGCGGCACTAGCGCCACCACCAAAGCCACCAGCTCCTCTACCACCTGCACCACGTTCTGGACTAGGCGTTTCGTTGGTTGAAGCCGCTCTTGCAGGCGCTCTTCTTGGTGCTACTGGTGAAAAGTTCAGTTTCACCATTTTGCCATCAAAACTAAATTTACCGGTTAGTGTGTCTTTGCTAATAACATTTGCGGTGCTAGTGTTTTTAACATCCAACGTGTATTTAATATTACCGGTTGCAGTATGAATTGACAGGGTATAGTTTCCCTTTACATCATACCAAGCATCTTCTTTAATTCCATATTTGTTACCGTCAACCCAGTTTTGTAATAAAGTGGTTTTATCTGAAAAGATAGGACCCGAGCTAATAATAAAGTTCGCACGTTTTCCGGCTTCTATACTTCCAACCGCATCATAAATTCCTAAAACCGTTGCAGGGGTTTTGGTTAGTGCCTCTAATGCACGTGTTTCAGACAAGCCCATTTCAATGGCTTTTCTCAAATTCGTCATAAAAGTAGTTAGTGCTTTAGAATCTGCAGTAGTTAAACAAAAAGGAATTCCTGCTTTTTCCATGGCAGCAGCATTTGTTGGTGCTAGTTCCCAGTGTTTCATGTCTGCTAAAGAAACAGCACGCGCATCACTAGGATCTTCTACGTCCATTGCTGTAGGAAAATTTAATCCAATAATATAAGTGGCTTTGGTAGCAGCAATTTCTTTAACACGCTGGTATTCGTTGCCACCACCTTTAATAATATATTTTACACCAAATTCTTTACCAATACGATCGGCTCTTAGGTCAGACCATTTATCGTCGGCTTCAAAAATTTGTGGAAGACTTTGATTGTTGTTCCAGGCTTGTAGTGAAAGGTTCAGGCCTTCTTTACTTGGCTTGTTCTCATACCATTTTGCGTCTAAATAATTTTGACGCAACAATGCAATGCTACCCATGGCACTACTAGGATAAGATTGAGAAGAAGTTCCCTTGCTAAACGAATAGTGCGCAGAGGCCTTTTCTTTTATAACTACAAGGTTATCTTTTTCGTTTGCAAGTGTAACAACCAAACCAGTACCTCGCGCGATGCCATCTTTTAAGTGTGTAAGTACCGTTCCAAAACCTATATCACGCAAACTTTTAGCTTTTCCCTCTTCGGCATTAAACAATTTAGCCGCATCGGTTTCGGGGTGAATAGCTTGGTTCCAACCATAAGCCCCTTTGTTATTTGAGGTTAACTGTGCTGGCGCATTGAAGTTAAATCCGCCGCGCTCTCTTATTGGAGTAGCCACACCATAATCACTATAAATATCAATAAAGGAGGGATAAATATATTTTCCATTACAATCAATTATCACCGCCTCTTTTGGTATTGCGCTTCCGGATTCGCCAACGGTAATTATTTTTCCCTCCTTAATTATTAGAACGCCGTTTGTAATAGTGTTTTGAGCATCTTTTACAATTTTGGCATTGGTAAAAGCATAACAGCCGTTTCTTTTATCGGCTACACCATTGACCGGAAAGGATTCTTGGGCTTGAATTAGGGACGACAATAATAGTCCTAGTACAAGGAATTTAATTTTTCGCATAAGATAGATTTGTTTTCTCAAAACTTAAATCTACTTATTTATTGAACTCCTTAAAAAAATTTGTTTTAAAAAAGGATGGGCGGTTGAATATTGTTTTATTTATTATTAGTTTTTTCTACGCCATTAATAAACGCAATTACGCCGTTCATGAAAACTTGCTGGTCGTCCCACATGGCCAAATGACTTCCGTTTGGACAATATAAATAAGAACCGTGTTGTACCTGTGTACTCATCCATTTCATGTGCTCTGGATCCATGGTATCGAATTTGGCGCCAACGGTAAGCGTTGGAACAGATATTTTAGGCAAGTCTTTTTTAATATCCCAAGGCAACAATCGTCCACCCACTTTAAATTCACTAGGCCCTTGCATCATCACATAAATTTCTTCGTTTACGTGTTTGAAACTTCTGTTAACAGGATCTGGAAATTCCGCTAAACGACAAAGGTGTTTGGTATAATATTCCGAAAAAACTAGCTGCTGATAAGTTGGATCTTTAAATTGATTTTTTGCCTCATATTGTTGTAGTGAATCAACAAGTGATGCGCGCATATCTTTTCTCAAAACAGCATTGTATTTTGCATAATCAGGAATACTTGCCATCATATTACAAACAATTAATCCCTTTAAGTTTTGTTGGTATTTCAAAGCATATTCCATGGCTAAAACTCCGCCCCATGAATTTCCTAATAAGTAAAAATTATCTTTATTTAATTTCAGCGCAACCCTTACTTGTTCTAACTCATCAACAAATCTTTCGGTGGTCCAAAGGCTGCTATCTTTTGGTTGGTCGCTATAATATGAGCCAAGTTGATCGTATTCATACATTTCAAATCCTACTGCAGGAAAAAAACTTTCAAAACATTCCATATACTCGTGCGTCATTGCTGGGCCGCCGTGTAATAACAAAACTTTTACTGTTGGATTGTTTCCAATTCTTTTTGTCCAAACTTTAAATTTTCCAACAGGAGTATTGATGTCAATTAGTTTGATACCCGCAACCTGAACGCCTGAATCTACTGCTGCATAATAGTTAGAGGCAACATTGTTTTTTTGTTGCTCACTTTTGCAAGCACTAAATGTTATTAAAAATGCAATAAAGCAAATTGAAAATAATGTGCGCATTGTTGGTTGTGAGATTGTAAGGAACATATGGTGATCGATTTATAAACTTAATGTATGAAAATAAAAAAATTTTTTGAATTATCTACCCATGAATACCATTAATATTTGAACATCACTAGGATTCACACCACTTATTCTACTTGCTTGTCCTAGTGTTCGTGGTTTAATTTTTTTGAATTTTTGTCTTGCCTCGTTAGACACCGCAGATATATTATCGTAATTAAAATTATCGGGAATAATTAAATTTTCCATCAAACTCATTTTGTTTACGAGTTCGTTTTCTTTCTCAATATATCGTTCGTATTTTATTTGAATTTCTGCTTGTTCAATGTTATCGTTGGTTGCGTTTCTTAGTGCTTCTTGTAGGGCAGGAATTTCGTTTTTCATTTCTGTCAATGAAATATTCGGGCGCAGTAAAAGTCTTGCTGCTTTTTGTTTTTCTGTAATAATTGCAGAACCAACTTTTGTAAAATAAGGGTTGATATCTTCAGGAGATATGCTAAATTCTAATAATATGTCTTTTACCGATTTTACTTGTTTTATTTTCTCCGAAACCTTTTGCATTCTTTCGGCAGAAGCTAGTCCGAGATTGAAACTTTTTTCGGTTAATCGAATGTCGGCGTTGTCTTGACGAAGCAGGGTTCTAAACTCAGCACGGCTCGTAAACATCCTATAAGGCTCGTCGGTTCCTTTGCTAATTAAGTCGTCAACTAAAACACCAATATATGCCTCGCTCCTTTTTAATACAAATGGCTCAAGATCTCTGGTTTTTTGGTGCGCATTAATACCAGCCATTAATCCTTGACATGCCGCCTCTTCGTAACCGGTTGTTCCGTTAATTTGTCCGGCAAAAAACAGACTAGGCAATCCCTTTGTTTCTAAGGAATACTGCAATTGTGTTGGCGGAAAATAATCGTATTCAATAGCATAACCAGGTCTAAATATTCTACAGTTTTCAAAACCAGGAATCAGCCGAAGTGCTTGGTGTTGCACTTCTTCGGGCAAAGAGGTAGAAAATCCGTTTACATAAATTTCCACCGTATTCCATCCTTCTGGTTCTACAAATATTTGGTGACGGTCTCTGTCGGCAAAGCGATTGATTTTGTCTTCAATACTAGGGCAATACCTCGGACCAACGCCCTCAATTCTGCCTTGATACATTGGACTTCTGTCGAAACCTGTTTTTAAAATATCGTGAACTTCTGTGTTTGTGTAAGTAATAAAGCAACTACGTTGGTTGTTTGGTTTAACTCGCTCAACGTCTAAATAAGAAAAGCCTACAATTTCCTCATCGCCTTTTTGCTCTTCCATTTTACTGTAGTCTAGGCTACGGCCGTCAACCCTAGGTGGGGTTCCTGTTTTTAATCGATCACTCTCAAAACCTAGTGCCACCAATTGTTCGGTGATTCCCGTGGCTGCTTTTTCTGCTACTCGCCCACCGCCAAACCTTTTCTCGCCAATATGAATTACGCCATTTAAGAATGTTCCACTAGTAACCACCACTGCCTTTGAATGAATTTCGTGCCCCATTCCCGTAACTACACCACAAGCTTTGTTGTCTTTAATTAATATAGACTGCACCATGTCTTGATAGAAATCTACATTTGGTGTCTGTTCTAGCATCTCGCGCCATTTTGCAGCAAATAACATTCTGTCACTTTGTGCTCTTGGGCTCCACATGGCCGGACCCTTACTCCTATTTAACATCCTAAATTGAATGGTACTTAGGTCGGTAACAATTCCGCTATATCCACCCAAAGCATCAATCTCTCTAACTATTTGACCTTTGGCAATTCCGCCCATGGCAGGATTACAGCTCATTTGAGCAATGGTTTGCATATTCATGGTCACTAACAAAACCTTACTACCGAGGTTTGCGGCAGCCGCTGCTGCTTCACAACCTGCGTGTCCGGCACCTACTACTATCACATCATAATTTGGAAACATAGGGCAAAGATACTTACGAGATGAATTAACCTGTTTTTTAAATATTAAAGGCTATTAAGAACGACTTAACCCTTGGGTTTAGTATAAATAGGTTGTTCCACGTGGAACATTTAGTTAAACTCGTTTTGGACGGGATTCCTCTTTGGTTGGTTGGGCTGTGTTTGAATATTGAGGTGTTCCACGTGGAACATATCATATCAACCCTATTTCACAACACCCAATCATTAAAAACAGCTCTACACAGCTATTAAAGATGTTCCAGATGGATGCCCCTATAAAAACAACTAAACTTAAATACAAGACAACCGATAAACAGCGTTAACAAAGATTCATATGGAAACCCCTAATCACCTTTTGTTTGTTGACAAATACGTTGTTCCACGTGGAACATTATGAAAAAATTGTTTTGGAAGGGTCCTCTGCTTTGGTTGTTTTGGGGGTGTGCCCGGAAGTTGAGGTGTTCCACGTGGAACATTAACCCTTAATGGTTTTGAGGTATCGCGCTAAATAATAGTCTTCTTTGCTGCGCATCATAGCAATATCTGCCTTGTTTTTGTCTTTATAACCACATAAATGGAGGGCACCATGAAAAATCACCCGAAGCATTTCGTTGGAATAACTGGTTTTTAGTTGAACCGCGTTGTCTTTTACCCGATCAATACTGATGTAAATCTCCCCAATTAGCTTTTTTGGCTGCTCAGATAGGTTAAAGCTGATAATATCTGTATAGTAATCGTGTTTTAAAAAGGTATTGTTGATATTTAGTAAAAACGCATCGGAGCAAAAAACATACACCAAACTTTCTAGGCCCTGCTTCTCTTTTACAAAAATCCCATCCACAAAATTTTTGAGTTGGTTTTTGTTGGTAAACCTAAATGGCCGGTCGGCGGAAGTAAATTGGGTATTTGCCATAGTTGTATTGCTTACTCCAAAATTCGTAACTATTTGCATGCGATGCTCATTACCTTTGCAAAATATACCAGTGAACTAGTAATAAATGAAAAGATTGTCGGAATTAGCCTCGGGTCAAAAAGCAGAGATCGTGTCTTTTGAAAAAGACGAGATCTTTATTAAGCTGATGGAAATGGGTTGTGTACCAGGTGAAATTATTAAAGTAGAACAAAAAGCCCCAATGGGTGATCCTATTTCAATCTCTGTGGCGGGGTATCATTTAAGTTTACGCATTAGTGAAGCGCACAGTATTTTTGTAAAAGAACTACCCCATTAACCACCAATCCATTCTTTCAATGAATATTGGACTCTATTTTGGCTCGTTTAATCCTGTACATATTGGACACCTAATTATAGGAAACCATGTGTTAAACCGTGCAGATATTCAACAAGTTTGGTTTGTGGTCTCTCCTCAAAATCCGCTGAAACCCTCTGCTGTATTACTTAACGAGTATCATAGATTACACCTTGTGCAGTTAGCCGTAGAAGGAAATCTGCAATTAAAGGCGGTAGATTTTGAGTTCAAATTACCGCGCCCTTCTTATACCATTGATACTTTAACCTATTTCACCGAAAAATATCCGCAGCACCATTTTTTTGTTATAATGGGTAGTGATAGTTTTCAAAACCTGCCCCGCTGGAAAAGTTTCGACAGCCTAGTTAAAGACTATTCGTTTATTATTTATGAGCGTCCAGGATTTAAAATAGAGAACGACTATGGTGCAAAACTGCAAATATTAAAAGCACCGCTACTAGAAATATCCGCAACCGAAATACGCAATGCCATAAAACAAGGCCAATCTGTACGCTATTTATTGCCCGAAAAAGTGCTAGAAGAAATAGAAAGAACGGGGTATTATAAATAGAATATATTGGTTTATAGTTATATACATATTACAAACAAATATAGTATAACATTTCATCAATTATTTTTATTAGTATAAAAAGCATTGAATAGATTTAGGATTCAAATTTATTTTATGCGTTTATCCTTCCTTCTCTTTGCCATTATATTTAGTGGAATAGCCCAAGCACAATTAACGGTTGAAAAAATCATGCAAGATCCAAAGTGGATGGGCTCCTCTCCGTCTGGGGTTTTTTGGAGTTCAGATAGTAAATCGGTGTATTTTAATTGGAATCCAACTAGCGCCGCGGCTGATTCTTTGTACGAATTTTCTTTGAATGGCGGCCAAATTGCCAAGGCCAATTACTTAGCCACCCAAAAATCATCGGCAGCTTCTAGTGGCACTTATAATAATAGCCATAGTTTAATGGCCTATGTTTATCGCGGAGACTTGTTTTTATTGGATGTGACATCAAATAAAACCACGCGTATTACCCAAACAGAAGACTACGAAAGCAATCCTCGGTTTGTAAATAATGATACTTGGTTGGTGTATGCCAAAAGCCAAAATTTATATGCTTGGAATATTCAAACAGGAACGACCGAACAAATAACCAATATTATTAAGCCCACAGAGTCAACGCCAGCCGCTGCAAGCTTTACAAGTGGCGGCAGAGGCGGTGGAATGGGCCCCCGACAAGACGCGGGAGCACGACAAAGCCAGTCTGTTGGCGGACAAGACCAGTGGTTGCAACAGAACCAATTACAACTCTCCGAAGTGTTGCGCGATAGAAAAAATAAAAAAGAATTAAGAGATGCGTTTTTAAAAAACAACAAAGAAACCGACACGTTAAAAACCATTAATATCGCCGATAAAAATTTACAAAATTTATCCATCAGCCCCGACGGACGTTATATTAGTTATCGTTTGTATCAAGCGCCCGCTCCTTCTAAAAATACCATTGTTCCAGACTATTTAGCCGAAACAGGATATACCACAGATTTACCCGGACGCACAAAAGTGGGTAATGCTTTAGGGAAATATGAAAGCTATTTATACGACAGAACAAAAGAAAAAGTATATCCTATTATTACCGATTCAATACCAGGAATTACAGATCAACCAGATTATGTAAAAGACTATCCGCAAAAATACGCAGGTAAAAAACCAATGCCTAGAAGTTTAATTATTGTAGGACCTTATTGGAATGATGCAGGCACCGCTGCCGTAGTAGATATTCGTTCGCAAGACAATAAAGACCGATGGATTATGCAAGTAGATGTAGCAACAGGAAAGCTTGCATTATTAGACCGACAAAGAGACGAAGCTTGGATTGGCGGACCGGGTGTTGGTGGTGGCGGATACGGCGCCAATATTGGATGGGTAAATGATAGCTGTATTTATTATCAAAGCGAAGCAAGTGGTTACTCGCATTTGTATGTTTATAATTTGCGAACTGCCACTAAAAAAGCATTAACGCAAGGAAAATATGAAGTTCAAAATTTGGTATTAAGTAGCAATAAAAAATATTTTTATTTATTATCGAACGAAGCGCATCCTGGTCAACAAAATTGGTATCGCATAAAAACAGACGGCACACAAAAAGAAAAAATAACCAATCAATTAGGTGGTTACGAAATAAGTTTATCGCCCGATGAAAAATGGATTGCATTTAGGTATTCGTATATTAACAAACCATGGGAATTATTTATTCAAGAAAATGAACCCGGAAAAAAACCAATACAAATTACCGATAAAGCAGCTAGCGAAGAATTTAAAAAATATGCTTGGAGAGATACTAAAATAAAAACAATAGTTGCGCGCGATGGACAAAATATTTATACCAGAATTTATGAACCAAAACCTGGTACAAAAAATAAGGCAGCAGTAATATTTGTACACGGTGCGGGTTATTTACAAAACGTACACTATTGGTGGAGTAGTTATTTTAGAGAACAAATGTTCAATAATTTATTGGCCGATAAAGGATATACCGTAATTGATATTGACTACCGCGCAAGTAGTGGATACGGCAGAGACTGGCGCACGGGCATTTATCGATTCATGGGCGGAAAAGATCTAGACGACGAAGTAGATGCCGCAAAATATTTGGTAAAAAATATGGGAATTGATTCGAACAAAATTGGTTTGTATGGTGGAAGTTATGGTGGCTTTATGACCTTGATGGCATTATTTACCCAACCCAATGTATTTAAGGCTGGCGCTGCATTACGGCCGGTTACCGATTGGGCGCATTACAATCATGGTTACACTTCTAATATTTTAAACGAACCAGTAAACGATAGTATTGCTTATGCAAAATCATCGCCTATTAATTTTGTTGGCGGATTAAAAAACCATTTATTAATTTGTCATGGTATGGTAGACTTGAATGTAAATTTTCAGGATGCGGTAAGATTATCTCAACGATTAATTGAATTAGGAAAAGACAATTGGGAGTTGGCAGTTTATCCGGTAGAAGACCATGGATTTGTAGAACCAAGTAGTTGGACGGATGAGTACAAGCGCATTTTAAAATTATTTGACACTTATTTGTTGAAATAAAATCGAAAAAAATAAAACAGCTTTTTAAGATCAAAAAGAGGAATAATCAAAAAAACAAACGCGTAAAGAATTGCGCTTTTAAAATATAAGTATGGTATCTGAAAATAAAGAAGCGGCTTAAAATTTTAAGCCGCTTCTTTATTTTAATCTATTTAGAGTATTGCATCAATTATCGATTCATACTCATTAAAAACTCTTCGTTGTTTTTTGTTCCGCGCATACGTTTTAGTAACTCGTTCATGGCTTCTTCGGGGTTCATATCGTTTAAGAACAAACGTAAAATATTCATGCGGCCCAACACTTCTTTGTCGAGCAATAAATCGTCTCTGCGTGTTGATGAACCAACCAAATCAATGGCAGGGTAAATTCTTTTGTTGGCTAATTTTCTGTCGAGTTGTAGTTCCATATTACCGGTTCCCTTGAACTCTTCAAAAATAACTTCATCCATTTTACTACCTGTTTCAATTAAGGCAGTTGCTAATATAGTTAAGGATCCACCGTTTTCAATTTTACGCGCAGCACCAAAAAATTGTTTTGGTTTTAACAACGCATTTGCTTCCACACCACCCGATAAAACTTTACCAGAACTTGGAGCAACTGTATTGTGTGCACGCGCTAAACGTGTTATAGAATCTAATAAAATAACCACATCGTGTCCGCACTCTACTAAGCGTTTTGCTTTTTGTAAAGCAATAGCAGAAACTTTAACGTGCTTTTCGGCAGGCTCGTCGAATGTTGAAGCAATTACTTCTGCTCTAACACTACGTTCCATATCGGTAACCTCCTCTGGGCGCTCGTCAATTAAAACAACCATCAAATAAATTTCTGGGTGATTGGCTGCAATTGCGTTGGCCACTTCTTTCAACAACATGGTTTTACCCACTTTTGGTTGTGCCACAATAAGTCCACGCTGACCTTTACCGATAGGCGTAAAAATATCCATGATACGCGTGCTGTAATTATTAGAAGCAGTAAACAGGTTTAATTTTTCGAAAGGAAATAGCGGCGTTAAATAATCGAACGGAACGCGGTCGCGCACTTCGTCGGGTCTTTTGCCATTGATATTATCCACCTTTAATAAAGCAAAATATTTTTCGCCTTCTTTTGGAGGACGAACTGCTCCATGAACGGTGTCGCCTGTTTTTAATCCAAATAATTTTATTTGAGAAGGAGATACATACACATCATCTGGAGACGATAAATAATTATAGTCGGAAGAACGTAAGAAACCGTACCCGTCTGGCATCATTTCTAAAACACCTTCTCCTAAAATAACGCCTTCAAATTCAATATTAAAAGCGGGTTCTTTTCTTTGTTGTGGGTAGCGATGTTGTGGAGCTGCTTCTGTAACAGCAGTTTCGTTTTCGCCTTGTTGGTGTTCTTCTGAAGGATTTGTTTCTGAAGAAGCTTGTTGGTCGGCAGTTGGTTGTGCTTCGCCTGGTACCAGTTCTGAACTAGCTGCTAATGGAGCTTCTTCTGTACGTGGTTTGCGTGGCAAAGGAACTCTTTTTTGAATAGCAGGTCTGGTTGGGCGTTGTTGAGCAGGCGCAATTGCTACAGGCTCTTCAACAACAGGGGCAACAGGTTCTGGAACAACCTCTTCAACAACAGGACTTGGCTCCATAACTTCGGCCTCCTCGGTGCCATTAGCGGTAGATGTTTTAACGGTGATAGCTTTGCGAGGACGTGCACCCTTTTTCTTGGGCTCGTCTTTTGCTTCACTAGCTAGCACCGCTTGCCCATCAAGTATTTTGTAAATCAATGTTTTTTTGTCTAATTTTTTAAAGCCGGGAATAGCAAGCTGATTTGCAAGGTCTTGCAACTCAGGTAGCAACATGTCATTCAATTGCAGGATGTCGTACATAAATTCAATTAATAAGAAGAAGCAGTTTGTCGATTATTAAATCCAATCTAAGGGGGTTTGTACTCAGAAAGGTGTTTTGAAAATTTTTGATTGGAAAGAAGATAAACTAACGTGGGGGATTTAAGTAAAGACCCAACCAATTCTGTTTCCATTGCAATGTTAAGCTAGAAAATTGAAAAAAAAGAATTTTTTGTGGATTTTTAACGAAGATCTAGTCAATAACTAGTCAACTGCGGCTTGTTTGGTTATCTTTGGGCGAGATATTGAATTGGATACTGGGTGGATGCACCCAAAGGTCTTTATCAAACAGAAACCAGAATTAATTAGCGATGTTTAACAAAAGAACAAAAATTAAGGCGTTGATGGCCTTGGAGCCAAGCGAGCAAACAATAACGGTAATGGGATGGGTGCGTAGTTTTCGCAATAACCAGTTCATAGCCTTAAACGATGGTAGTACGAATAATAATTTACAAGTTGTAGTAGCGCTTGGTTTATTAGATGATGCTACTTTGCGTAGAATTACTACGGGCGCTTCCTTGAAAGTAATAGGAGAATTGGTGCCGTCATTGGGCAAGGGACAAAAACTAGAATTGAAAGCAACATCGCTAGAAGTATTGGGTGATAGTGATGCAGAAAAATATCCCCTCCAACCCAAAAAACATAGCTTAGAATTTTTGCGTGAAATAGCCCATTTACGTTTTAGAACCAATACGTTTGGATCGGTGTTTCGCTTGCGTCATTCGTTGGCATTTGCGGTGCACCAATTTTTTAATGAGAAAGGATTTATTTATTTACACACACCCATTATTACATCGAGCGATGCAGAAGGAGCAGGCGAAATGTTTCGTGTAACTACATTGCCATTTGATGCAACGCCCCGCAACGACAACAATAGCATTAATTTTAAAGAAGATTTTTTTGGCAAGAGCACCAACCTTACCGTAAGCGGACAATTAGAAGGAGAACTAGGTGCGATGGCTTTTAGTGAAATTTATACATTTGGTCCTACGTTTAGGGCCGAAAACTCAAACACAGCAAGGCATTTAGCCGAATTCTGGATGATTGAACCAGAGATGGCATTCCATGATATTGAAGACAATATGAATTTGGCAGAAGAATTTATTCAATACCTTATTTGTTATGCAATGGCGCATAATATGGAAGACCTAGAATTCTTAGATGCGCGATTGGCAGAAGAAGAAAAACAGAAGCCACAAAACGAAAGAGCAGAAATGGGCTTGATAGAAAAACTGAAACTTGTTGTAGACAATCAGTTTGAAAGAATCACATATACCGAAGCCATTCAAATATTATTAGACTCTCCGCATTATAAAAAGAAAAAGTTCAAATACGATGTTAGTTGGGGCATAGATATGCAGAGCGAACACGAACGCTATTTGGTAGAAAAGCATTTTAAAAAACCAGTAATTGTAACTGGATATCCAGCAGCCATCAAAGCATTTTACATGCGCCTAAATGATGGATGCGAGCCAGGAAAAGAAACGGTAGCCGCCATGGATATTTTAGCACCAGGCATTGGTGAAATTGTAGGAGGAAGCCAACGTGAGGAGCGCTTAGAAAAATTAGAAGCCAGAATGACCGCCATGCATATTCCGTTAGAAGAAATGAGCTGGTATTTAGATACCCGTCGTTTTGGATCGGTACCGCATGCAGGATTTGGATTGGGTTTTGAGCGCATGGTACAGTTTGTAACAGGCATGACCAATATTAGAGATGTGATTGCATTTGCAAGGACGCCAAAGAATTGTGAGTTTTAAAAAGCATCGTTCAGACATACACATCGTTTATTTTTAAAAATCTTGTGGATAATTTCTGAATATTGCTCGATGCCCTTATATTTGCAGCCCTTTAGGGATTGGAGCTAGGGTTGAAATAATTATTTTACCGAAATTTCAGGAACTAAAAAAGCTAAGGTGCGGTAGCTCAGTCGGTAGAGCAAAGGACTGAAAATCCTTGTGTCGCCGGTTCGATCCCGGCCCACACCACAAACCTCAACAGAAATGTTGGGGTTTTTTGTTTTAGGATTTTACCAATTCGTTTAATCTCTCTAAAATATAATTAGTTGCAGGAGTAGCGCCATAACCTGCATGTGCGTTCACCCACTCTTCAAAATGAATATTATCTAACATGGATTGAAAACTATTCTTTAAATATTGCTTAACCTCTTTTTCTGCCTTTTCAATTTCTTCCCAAATCTGACTATTGTTTTCTAAAACAAAAATAATATCTTCAAAATCTGTGCTTGTTCTTCCGTCGTTAGCACCTCGGCTTTTAAATGCCTCAAGTTTAGAAGCAATAAAATAGGGCGATTGAAAGATTCTAATAAAACCCTCACCAATATCATACTTTACCGAATTTGCAAATCCTGCGGGGTACCACTTATTTGAAAAACCAAGTGTTTCTTTATTTGTAGGCATTATATCTACTATAATACCATGAATTTTATAACGACAAATAACTCTAGACTCTTGGTCGTTTACAAAACCTAGTTTTCTAAGACGTTCGTCAATTGCTGCATAGTCTTTGTAAGCAAGTATTTCAATCACCACATCAATATCATCAGTTGGTCGCACATCTTCTGTTCTTCTATCGGTATAAAGTGAAACAGTTGCACCACCTACAAAAACAACATCATCTTTTAAATCTCCTAGTGCGTTGCGTGCAGCTCTAATTCTTGTTATATTCTCTTGATGGCTCATTTAAAAGTAAATTTGATAAGTAATCGATAGCAAATTTTTTTTCTCGAACTTTTCCAACCCTAATAGCATCCAACATTGCTAAAGCATCGTACAATTTTGGATCTTGTTCAGCAGCTTTTAATTGATTTGGATATAATGGTTCAATTGCTTGCCCATATTCACTTCCTTCAAAGTCTGGCCAAACATATGAGGTGGAACTAACAACATGTTTTTTTAATAAAGGGTGACTATGTGCGGTTGGTATACCTCTGGTAAGTGGTCCAGGAGATTGAGGGAAAACATAAGAAAAGCCAAATTTCAGGAACTCAGAAAGTGAAACACGATGAACTTTTTTACGAGTAGCATCAATTAGACCAGCAAAACTACTTCTATGAAGCGATTCAGATACTTCAGCCCCACTGATAAAAAGCGAACGTGCAATATCTTGGAACTGCCATTCCTGATTACCTAAAATCACAATTTTTAAAAGTATCACTATGTCTTGGGGCCGCATTCCCTTGTGTTGTCTCATAGAACGAAAATAAGGACTATTTCTCAATTTGCAAAACGCGAATTGAGAAATAGCGATCTAGTTATTAAGTGGTAAGCATATGTATTTTAGATTTACACCAATATTACAAATACAAATCTGTCATTTGGTATACCCTGCATGACTCTAGAAATGGCTTAGCGAACACAGAAACAAATTATTGTAGTGGACCCCAATCCATCGGATTTTTTATTGTTGCCAGGGGTTGAGGTTTTTAAAGAGAAGGCGAGTGATTTTTGAGGGAGGTTTATTAATAAATATTTTTTTATTGGTTGTTCCTTTTAATTCAAATATTCCCGAACTTATTTTAATAATTCTGTATCAAGAAATAACATTCGTTTCGTTATTAATATTCTCCTATTATATTTTAATTAACAGCCCTCATTTCGTTTTTGAAACAAAATTTCACAACAGCATTTTATTGTTGCATTAAATAGTATTAAAACATAAAATACCAATTTAATCTCAACTAATAACTAGTTGTGCACATTTTATTTAACATGAATTAACTTCTGCACATCTGCATAAGTTAACAAAAATTTTTGCTGAGTTCTCGTAGAACAATTGCAAATTTACGCCCCTCAAAAACGCACTGTTATGAAAGATAAACTTATTTCAAAAGACCTATTATCGGCGGTTCAAAAATTAGTTACTTCTACAAGGGGTAAGGACATTAATGAAACACTACTTGCTAAGTTAGAGCAAGCGTCTATTGTTATTAGAGACTTTTTTAATATCACCCATTTTCAGTCTATTGTACTAGCTACTTTTATTGAATGTGGCTTAAGAGATAAAACCGTTGATACCGAAAGACTCATTGATTATTTTGGTAAACGTATGTGTGTTATTGCTGATATTAATGAAGCGATTGAGGAGTTATTAGAAAGACGTTTTGTTTTTGTAAATCGACAAGATTTTACCTGCGAAAGAAAAAGCGATTACAATAGAAATATTCGTGTACAGGATAGAGTATTAGATGCCGTGATGAAAGGCGATAGCAGCTTACTTGATACCCCAAAGGTTGACAGTTTTGTATCCTTGTTATCTGAAGCAAGAGAGTTGCTTGTAAAACGCATGGACGCTGTTTTATCAACAAATGAATTGGGTACAGAAATCAGGTTATTACTTGAATCGAATAGATCATTTCCCGCGGTTGAATGGTTGTTATCGCACGAGGGTTTAAATAACTATGATTTGAGTTTGGTGCTAGACATTTGCATTGAACATATTGAAGGCGCTGAAGAAATTAATTTAGATAAAATTATTAAAGAAGTGTTTTCTGATATTCAAGATAGGTTACGATATAAACGCCAGGTAAAAGAAAATAAGTGCACGTTAATTTTAAAAGACTTAATAATTTTTTCAGACGATATGTTTTCGTTTATGAATTTTGTAAAACTGTCCGACACTGCACAAGAAATGTTATTAGGTGGATACCAAGAAATGGCCGTAAACGTTTTCCATCCAAAATATTCTACGCTAATTATGCCGGAAAAAATTACAGAAGAAAAATTGTTTTATAATGCAACAGAGGGCAAACAATTAGAAACGATTTCTCGTGCTTTAGAAAACGATAATTACAATAAACTAATTACGCGTTTAAAAGACAAAGGAATGAAAGGCGGCCTTACAATTTTATTAAGCGGCGTTGCTGGCGGTGGTAAAACATCTTCTGTAATGCAATGGGCTAAAACTACTGGACGTCCTGTTTGTTTTTTTGAAGTAAGCAGAATACAATCGAAATTTGTTGGAGAAAGTGAAAAACAATTGCAGGCTTCATTTGCCGAATACGCAAAATGCAGAAAGAGTTTTTCTAAGGATGCCATTTTTCTATTTAATGAAGCAGATGCTATTTTAGGAAAACGTACCGAAGTGAATTCTGCGGTAGATAAAAGTTTTAATACGCTTCAGAACATTCTATTGGAAGCCATGGAAAATTTTGAAGGAATTTTTGTTGCCACCACCAACTTAGCTAGTCATTTTGATTCGGCATTTGAAAGACGTTTTTTATATAAGGTAGAATTTAAGAGTCCAGAAACAGCAGTGCGTAAACAAATTTTAAGTAATGTGTTTACCGATATTTCTGAAAGCACCATCAACAAAATTAATTCCGACTATTTATTAACTGGCGGTCAAATTCAAAACGTACACAAAAAAGTATTGATTAAAACGGTTTTAGACGATCAAATTGATAAGGAGTCGTATATCATGGATTTGTGTAAAGAAGAATTTTCGTTGCGTAAAAATCAACGGTCGCAGATTGGGTTTGTACATTAATAACATCATAACATGCGGATAGCAATTCCAGAGGTGAATATCATTAAAAAATTAAACGCTATTCTTTAACCTCAGCGCAAAATATAAGCCGTATTCTTCCCTTGTCCTTCTTCTTTGGTTAGAATATTTTTTGATATCAAATCAGTAACATCTCTTAAGGCAGTATCTCTAGAGCACTTAGTGATTTTTGCATATTTACTTGTATTCAGCTTCCCGTCGAAGCCATCCAATAATTTATTAATAATAATATGCTGACGCTTATTTAATAGGATGGCTGTATTTTTTTTCCAAAACTCGGCTTTGTTTAAAACCGTTTTAAGCGTTGTTTCTGTTGTTTCGTATGTTCTTTCTAAACAACCTAAAAACCACTGCAACCATATTGTAATGTCTAATGAGCTTTTTTGGGTTTGCTCTAAAATAAAGTAATAATCGGCTCGCTCTTTTCTAATTTGAGCACTCATGCTATAGAAACGAAAGGATGTTTCATCTGCTTTGGCTAATTGCATATCGGCTATTGCTCTGGCCATACGTCCATTTCCATCTTCGAATGGATGCAGGGTTACAAACCACAAATGTGCAATGGCGGCTTTTAATAATCTGTCTAATCCTGGTTTATTGAACCAAACTATAAACAGCTCCATTTGCTTTTCTAATAATTCATACGCCGGCGCCTCGTAGTGTACTTTCAATTTTCCCATGGCACCTGAAACTACTTGCATTGGGTCGTTGGCAGTATTGTTTCTCCATCCACCTACTTCTATTTTAGACATTCCACTATATCCTGTTGGAAAAAGTGCTGCGTGCCAACCGAAAAGTCGATTTTTAGTAAGCTCGGTTTTATAGTTCTGCGTGGCATCAAGCATCATTTCAACAACTCCATCTACGTGGCGATCAGAATGTACTAGGCCAACTATTTCCATTCCAAGTTTTCTGGCTATAGACGATCTAACTTGTTGTTCATCTAAAACTTCTCCCTCTATTTCACTTGATTTGATAACGTCTTGTGTGAGGGTTTCTAGGTTTGCCTCTGCTTTTAGTTCAAAGCCTAAAGATTCCATTTTACCCAATAGTTTTCCTTGTTGTAAGCGCAAACGCATTAATAATGGAGTTAGCGTTTCTTGGTTCCAAGTGAATGCTGGCCAATTGGGTAATTGATGGATGTATTTGATCATTTTAGTCTGTAATAAGGCGAATATAACACTTAATCACCTTATTTGCAATTATTCGCCTTAAATTATAAGGCGAATAATTGTTTTTCTGATTAAACAGCAGCAAGTAGCTATCTTAGTTAAAACGTTTTTACAATGAATGCAACCCAACTAAAAGCAGCACTTAAAAAAGTTCGTGGAGATATTTCGATGCAGCATGCGGTTAGGTTGCATAGGGCTATTAGTTGGCTGAAATGTGCCGAGGATAGTAAAGACCTAGACATTCAGTTTATTGGTTTATGGATTTCTTTTAATGCTTGTTATGCTATTAATGTATTGAAAGAAGAACAGCTTAGAGAACGAGAAAGCTTTGGTGAATTCGTACATAAATTGGTAAAACACGATAACGAAAAACGTTTTTCACACCTTTTATGGAATCAGTTTTCTGGTCCGGTTAGGTTATTGATTGAGAACAAATACGTTTATAAACCTTTTTGGGACTTTCATCGTGGCGAAATTAAAGACTGGAAAAAGCCATTCGATAAATCTGTTGTTGATTCCATGAAATTTCTATCGACACAAAATGTAGCCGGCTTGTTAGAAGTTGTCTTAGATCGTTTATACACGTTAAGAAATCAATTGATGCATGGTGGCGCAACGTTTAAAAGCGATATTAATCGTTCTCAAGTAAAAGACGGTAACAATATGCTGAAATTGTTGATTCCGTTAGTTATTGAAATCATGCTAACGAACCAGCAAGAAGATTGGGGTGAGATATATTATCCGGTTATTGAATAAGGACTAGTTGGCACGAATATTTTATTAATTTTAGATAATTAATAAAATAAAGCATTAAAAAAACGTACCTTAATACCAAGTTCACAAAAGAGATTTTATTATGTCTACTCCGAATGTTAAAAAAATAAAAAAGCCGGTACTTAAATCTGAATCAATTGAGGTAACTCAACTAATAAGTGCAGGCAGAAAAAGTGCTACAAATGCAATCCGGGCTTCAAGGGCATTGGGTTTAGAAATCACGTATATGAAAGATGGTGTTGTATATCAAGAAAAACCAAATGGCGATAAAAAGGTTTTAATTAAGCTTGAACAACCAACACAACATTCTAAAAACAAATTGCAATTAAAAAAGGGAATGGTATTTAATGTCAACAAATAAAAGAATCCGTGTTTTTGCAGGTCCTAATGGCTCTGGAAAGAGTACGCTTTTTAATGAGGTTAAAAATTATTTTAGTAAAATCCCATTTATTAATGCCGATGAGCTAGAAAAAATTTTATCCGAATCGGGATACATTGATTTACAATTATTTGGCATTAATTCAACATCAAAAGAACTTGAAAAATTCAAAAAATCTGCTGATTCTAAGTCGTTAATTGCAAAAGCAAAAGAAAACGGACACTCCATTAATATACAAATTATAGAAAATTGTATAGTAGATAAGTCGAAAGAGACACATAGCTATGAGGCGTCTTTAATAGCTGCTTTTATTAGAGCATTATTATTAAATACTGGAAAATCGTTTTCTTATGAAACGGTTATGAGTCATTCGTCAAAAGTTAAAGAACTCAAAGCCGCAAAAAAGAAAGGATTTAAAACATATCTATATTTTGTTTGTACAGATGCGCCAGAAATTAATATAGAGAGGGTAAAAGATAGAATTAATAAAGGTGGCCACAGGGTAAATACCGATAAGATAACATCGCGCTATCCTCAAACTTTAAAAAACTTATATCCAGCTTTAAAAAATTGTGATAGAGCGTTTCTATTTGATAATTCCGGAAAAAAACATGAATTAATTGCGGAAATGTTGAATGGCAAGCTTCAATTAAAAGTAAATAAACCCCCAAACTGGTTTAAGACAAGTGTTCTTAAATATTTAACAGATTAGTCAAGCTTTAAAAAGGATTCTTTATAGCGTCTTTCGCCTTTTATGGAATCATTTCCTGGTCCTATAAGGTTGTCCATAGAAAATAAATTAAGCATCCAACTTCACTCCTCCAATAGGCTGCTATTTGCTGGAATAAATTTGTAAACGTTTAAAAACGGTAACAACAAAATTTATCCCATGCCCGAAAAGTATGCACCCAAAACAGACATTAAAGTAATTATTGACGAGTCGGCTAAAGAAAGCCTGCTAAACGATTTTCAAGAAGATTCTTGCACGATTGTGCATTGTTGTACAGTTGGTAAAACAAAATATATCAATGGTGGATGGGTAAATATTCATCCTACAACAGTGCTTAATAAAACAGATAGTTTTTTAGAAGAGTTGCCAATGCTACATGCCATTAATATTCCGGTGGCACCTGCAAAACATTATTTTAAACAACAAGGAGATGTAAAAAGGTTCACCTTGTATTTTCCGGCAATACCCAAAGACTGGACAATTTTTTCGCTAATAGAACTAACCGATAAAGGACATGGATTTACAGCCCATAATTTAACCAGAAATCAAACGGGTATTTATGAATTGTTTTTTTAAAAACGCAGCCGAAAGGGAATTAGAAGAGTGGTTGGCTTTAGGGGGTTTGGCATCTTAACTAACCTTCAATTTATCAAATTGAAGGTTTTTGTGATTTTAATAGTAAATTTACATTTGTAATGAAGAAGGTAAAGTACAATACTAAACAAGACCTTATAGAAGCTATCTCTGAAAACAAAGAGAGAATTAAATCATTTGGTGTAAATGGTCTGGGTATTTTTGGGTCCTTCTCAAAAGGAACTTCTACTGATTCAAGCGATGTTGATTTATTGGTAGACTTTATTCCAGAAAAAAAGAATTTCGACAATTTTATGGATTTGTCTTTCTTTTTAGAAGCCTTATTTGGAAGAAAGGTTGAGCTAGTTACACGTCAATCACTGAGTAAACATATTGGTCCACATATTTTAAATGAGGTATTTAATGTCAGCCTCTAATCTCGAGCTAGTAAATCACATTGTGATTGAAACCGCTTTGATGAAGCCGAGTATATATTAGATTAAGTTTTTCGAACTATAGCTTGATAATATCAACTAACATTTCTCTATTTTCAACTGCAATTAACTTTTCTAATAAAATATTGATTTTATCCATATTTAGCTGCTTTCCTAAATATGTCTTAGAGAGTATTATTGAATAAAATGTATCTTTTAAATCCATTTCAAAAATTAATAAGCAAAGCATACAAGTCACAATATCGGATATTCCTTTTTTAAGTTGTTCGTTTGACTTACCTAAAATTCTAGTCATTAAAATTAGGTCATAAGAGGGATTAATTTTACCAATTAGATCTTCGACTGGTTCAAAGTCGGTTTTAATAAAACAAGAAAATAGATTTGAATATCCTGTTGGAGCAAAGTATATTTTTGAATTAACCCTTACCTCGTATTGAAACAGAGCGTCCGTAAAATCATGTTCCAAATCAGCAATTTTAACCGATCCCTTTGGAAGATTCTTATATGCTCCCATAAATTCTGGTAGCATATCATAGCTTGAGATGTATGAATATCCATTCATTTCAAATGCATGATTTGTTAATATATTTTGAAATGATTGGTCTTCAGGTAGTTTTTCGTTACTGGCTTTTCCTTTACCAAGTATTACTATATGTCCTCCATATCTTGAAAAAGTGTATTTCATTATATTATTATTTTATAAATTCCTTTATTGTTACGTTTAATTTTTAAAACTTTAATTCCTGCGCTCTTATTTTGCTGTTCAATTAAGTCAAATTCAACCCATTGAATAGGAATTGTTGGAAAAACAATTGAGAAACTTAAACATATTTTTTCCTTATCTAAATATAATTTTTCAGGGGCAAGTGGAATATTAAAAGCCATAATCATTGGTAAATATTCGTTGTTATGTCTTAGAACAGTCGTAGGCCAAATGTTTATCCAACTAGATGTTTTTGATTTGTTATTTAGAAAATAGCTGCAATGAATAATAGTTTGACTTTCCACTTCTTGTGCATGTTTTAGCATGTTTTCTTCAAACATAGGAAGCCAACCAATAAAACTAATATTATTTTTACCGAACATAATTAATTTAATTTATTGAATACATGGAATGATTATCTGTAGCAGTTACTGATGTTATCATGGTCTTTACACCTGCCTGATATATTTCTATTCCCACAAAATCTAATTCATTTTTAATTCCTGAAATTGATGTCTTATTAATTGGAATATTTGAAATTAAAATACCCCAATCATAAGCTTTCTTTTTAAACATTACCGATCCAAAATCATCGTCTTTTTTTAATTTATCCCATAGTTTATAGACCCTATTATCATTCTTATTATAATTTGAAGCAACACGAATAGTTGTTTTACTCTTACTACTTTTAAGGCGAAATGAATTTTCATCATGCCATGTCTCATATTTAAAAGCTGATAATAATTTGTTAAATGCACTTTGATCTAAAAAATGCAAATGTTTTCTGCCAGATACTGTTTTTAATTCTGCTATTGAAAGTTTTAATGGATCATTTATTATTGGTGTAAATTCGCCTCCTTTTCTGGTTTTCTCTAATTTTACTTGGGTACTTAAATTCCGAATTCCAATATTTTGCAAATCGTTTCGCCAATTCGGATCATTTATTACAGTCCAATCGTTTTCAAACTCCACATATTTTTTTAATAATGGTAAGCACGCTAAAATTTTAAAATTTCTGTTTGTATGGTAACCACAAATCCGTCCAGGTATACCTTGTGCACCATTTGCCAATTGTGTTTTACGAGTTTCAATACCAAATCGAATCTTTTCTTTTAATAATTTAAAGTCTTTGCCTGCCGAAAGTGCATTTACAACAATTAAAAGAACTCTAGATCTCTGACTATTTACCATTGTCTTCACATGTCTCATACCATCTGCAATATTGAAATCACATCCGGAATCTGATCCAACAACAATTGTTTTTAAAGTGGTTTTATATTTGTTTCTAGCAACTTTTCTTAGTGTAAATGCTTCGTCTGAATTAGACACTCTAATTATTCCTATACCATCAACAAAAGTTATTAAGTGTTGAACATACTCATCCAATTTCTTAGAAATTTCAATAATAGTTCTACCTGAGCTATCAGATCTAGATACAAAAGGAGTGAAATTGTCATCAATATTTTCAACAAGCCCAAGATTAATCATCTCATTAATGCCCATATAGCTAGATGGTACTTGACCCTTTATAGCATTTACAGGATAACCTTTAAAATTTGCATCCATTAAATCAAATGGTGTAGCGCTTATTGATATTAGAGGCATATGAGGCAACTGCTTTCTTAATTCTTGAAAAAAGCCGCAATCAAAAGTGCTATCAATTTTTGAACCAAATTGGTCTTCATCTCTAATAAAGAGAACTACATTTTTTTGCTTTAATACTTCAAAAGGGTTTGGATATTTAAAAATGTCATCGATTTTGTAAACGTGTATATTACTGTCTTTGTGTTCATTCGATGCAATGTCAAAATATTGTTTTTGTAGGTTTGCTATATTTTGTTCATAAAGATCCTTATCACGCATACTTGTAAGGAAAAGAACACTCTGACCATATTTTAAAAAACCAATTTCTGTAAGAACATAATTTAGAAAAAAGATACTTCCTGACTTACCACTTTGCATTGGACTTATAAAAAGAATGTTCTTAGAACCTTTTTTTAATTCTAAACTTATTTCTAGACCATTAATAATAGTATTTGCGAATATTTCAAGAATATTAGAATAAGACTCTAAAATTTTAAAAATATTGCTTCTAAGTATATTAGATGCATTTAAACCATCTAATAAATTGTTTATTGTTTTTAGTTCTTGTTTGGTAGCGTTCATCTTTCCTTGCATTTAATTTCATAACAAATGGACACCACACCTGTGCAGCTATTCTGCACAGGTGAAAAAACTTTTCAACCCTTTACTTTAATATTTTAATTAATTGAAAATCAATACAAATATAATAATATTGTATTGTGTGCACTTTGTCTGCACAAAATGCGTAACTTCAAACACATTTCTTATTATGCAAATAAATAAAAATGCATTAGCACGTTATAGAACATTAGATAAATGCTTTAGAAACCCTGGAAAAAGATACTTTATAAAAGATCTAATAAGTGAAGTTTCAGGTATGCTGTATGAGTTATCTGATTTATCAAATGGCATCAGTAGGCGCCAAGTGTTTGAGGATATGAATTTCATGAAAAGCTCGCAGGGCTGGAATGCACCTTTGGAATCTTTAAGAGATGGTCAACGAGTATATTACAGATATAGTGAACCAGACTTTAGTATTGACAATCAGCCAATAAATGAAATAGAGCAGTTACAATTAAAAGAAGCACTTTCAACTTTATCTAGGTTTAAAGGGCTACCTCAATTTGAATGGATATCAGAAATTACAGCAAGAATTGATTCCGGCTTAAGGTTATCAACAAAAAAAACGGATGCTATTCAATTTGATCAAAACACTTATTTGAAAGGCATTGAATTAATTTCACCAATTTACAATGCTATTATTTATGAAAGACCGATATCTATTATTTACAAAAGTTTTAAGCAACAAACCGAACAGCAATTTTTAATACATCCATATTTTTTAAAGCAGTATAATAATCGGTGGTTTGTTTTCGGTTTAAATGATATAGCTAATAGGATAATTAATTTAGCATTAGATCGTATTATTAAAATAAGCGAATCTAAAAAAGACTATATGAAGAATGAATCTTTTGATTTTAGTGAATACTTTGAAGATGTTATTGGAGTTTCAATTTCTGCTAATTCAACAATTGAACATATTGTTATTGAAGTTCGAAATGAATTAATACCATATATAGAAACAAAACCGCTCCACGGATCACAAAAAATTAAAGAAAGACAAAAGGAAGTGACGCTTATAACTCTTGATATTATTCCAAATTTTGAATTAGAATCTCTAATATTATCATTTGGAGAAGGGTTAAGGTTATTAGAACCAAGTGGAATTAAGGCAAAAATAAAAGAAAGAATAAATAAGATGAAAAAACTTTATTAGAAAAATTAGTTGTGCAGAATAGCTGCACTTTAAAATCAAATATTTGCATCATGAATAAAATTGGATTTAAAAATTTCAGACGATTTCAATCTTTTGAACCACTTGAATACAGGGGTATCACCTTTCTAGTGGGAAGAAATAATGCAGGGAAGTCGACTTTGGTAAAAGCACTATTGCTTATTGATAACTATTTTAAGTCAAGCAATATTGATACATTATCATTCGGCAACAATGTATTGGAAGATGCGAATATTGTAACCTACGGTAGAGCAAAAAATCTACAGGCCAGCGAAAATTTTATTCATTTTACACAAGAGATCGAGAACTACCTAATTGAATTAACAGTAACTGGAGAAGATGATAAAGCATTTGCAAATGTTCATTCGCTAACCATTACCGATCTTGACAACAAGCTGAGTTTTATTTTTAATCTACAGAATAGGTTTATCAGAATAGTTAAGAGTAGAAACCAGCAAGTAGGTAAAGCAGCACAAGGTTTTATTTCTGATTTAGAAGCACAAGTTAGCGAGACAAAAAAACAGCTAGAAGAACCTGGTTTAAAAAAGACGAGCAAAGAGTATATAGAACTTGTTTCAAGGTTGGAAAACCTGCATGAAAAGCTTGCAAGTGTTTATCAGGAAGTAAAAGACCCTAATCAGGATACTATTTTATTCTCATTAGATGAAGACTTTGGTAATGTAAACTCATTGACTGAAATTGTTGACGGTCTGCTTATTCACTCAATTTCACAATACGAAAGGGAGTTTCTTAATGTTCAAAGTGGGGAAACCCCATCAGAAAGATTTGAGGTTTTAAGAGCCTTGAAAGAACTTGATCCAATATTTGTTGAATCTTCTTTCAGTCGTTTTATGACTTTAATGAATGATTTTTCAATTGCGTATATGGGGGCCAATCCTGCAAAACAATCTGCTTTGTTTGCAATTCGTGATAAGAATAATGCTTTAGCACAAGCTATACATGAATATAAACAACTCAATATTGCTGATGGTGAAGAAGAGCACCGTTTTGTGCTAAAATGGATGCAAGAATTTGAAGTAGGTGAAGACTTCACTATTTCAATGCATGCTGGAGAGGCTTACGAGATGAAAATTCGTTCTAATAATACCGAGATTCATTTGGCTGATAAAGGAATGGGTTCTATTCAGGCAATGCTTTTAATAATGAGAATAGCCTGTGTTATAAAGCGAATAAGGATTGCTGAAAAAAATTCTACAATTACTCGTATTGTCGAAGGAAAAGAAGTTAGACAAGATACATCCAATTATAGATTGATTGACAAGACCACTGTAATCATAGAAGAACCAGAATTAAATCTACACCCGGCACTTCAAAGTAAGTTGGCTGATTTATTTCTATTTGTGAACCAACCGCCTTTTAATCTGAATTTCATTATTGAAACCCATTCTGAATATGTTTTGAGAAGGTCACAGCTTATTGTTGCAGAGAATGAATTTGAAGTTGCACCAAATGAGAATCCGTTCTGTGTGCATTATTTCCCTAAGGAGTATGAACAAATGCCTTATCAATTAAAGTACCAGCCAGATGGAACATTTGATAAAAATTTCGGGACGGGATTTTTTGATACAGCTTCTTTAGATACTTTGAAATTATTGAGAATCAAAAGAGAGAAAAAGGCATGATGCAGATTTATTCAGATATACAGCCTTTTGAAACGATTGTTTTGTACCCTGAGAAGTTTCCTAATTGGTTTAAACTATTCAGTGAACACTGCGAAGTATTTATTAATATTTCCGATGTAGATTACGAATTGGAAAAGCTCACAAATCCTGTTTTAGAGGAATTTATTAAACTAAATACTGGCAGAGAACCGATACCTCTTAAATATCATTTTGATAGTGTTTATGCTGATTCTGCAACGGTAGTATCTACACCAAGATCGGTTTACTTTCTTGATATTAGTAAAAGTGATGCAGAGAAAATGCAACAAGACTTCGGAATTTTAATTCAATGCACAGAAGCAATTGATGACGGTGTACTGCGGAATACGTACTATCGTAATCTTACTATAAATAAAACTTGTAATGCAAATGGAAAAACTGGTTGGCAGCACTTGTTAGATAATCAATTGCCTCCGCTAAATGCAATTGTGATTTCAGACAATTTCCTTTTTGTAAATGAAGACGGCATAAGAGGGTTCAAAAATATACTACAATTAATACAAGCAGTACTGCCTGGTACATTAAATACTGATTTTAATATTCTGCTTATTGCCCAAGAGCATAAAAATAAAGATGTTGCATGGTGTAATAAATTGACTGGAGATATTAAGACCGCAATGAACAATCTAAAGAAGCCATACAATATAATCTTTGAAATAGTTTTTGCTGAAACTATACACCCTAGACTTTTTATTTCAAATTATTTCATAATTAAACTTGAAAAAGGGTTTGCTGTATTCAATTCTGATGATTTACAAACAGTACATGAGACTACAGATTTTGAAATTAATCGTATGTTTCATCGAATCAATAAAAACGAAGGATTACCAGAATATTTGCAAGCTGAATCAAGACTTGTTGAGATAAAAAGCATTTGTAGCTCAGTAGCTCAATATATTTCAAAAAGACCGAAAGATAAAAACTATAGGATCATGGGCGATTGCAACGCTGACAAGTCATTAAAAAACCGCCTTATCAATGATGTCTGAAAATAAATATAAGAATGCAGAACCACTGCACTGTTAGGTAATTACTTTGTATTGTCAAACGAAAAGAACAAAAAAATAAGAAATGGCTAATAATAATAAAGTTGATGTAAGTTTCATTTTCCAGATAACCGATAAGGTGCTTTGGAATGTGTTCAGAAAAAATGAGATAGGCGATGTGCTGCTGCCGTTTGTGGTTGTTCGCAGGTTAGACTGTATCCTCGATCCTGTAAATGCAAAAGTGAGAGCTGCTTATGAAAACTTTAAGGAAAAGGTAAGTGAGGATAAATTGGACCCAATTCTCCGTAAAGCTGCCGGTGGCTTGCAATTCTATAATACTTCAAAGCATACGTTAGAGACTTTGAAGGAGAATCCAAAAACAGTTGAAATTGATTTCAATAATTACCTCAATGGTTTCAATAAAGAGGTGAGAGATATTATCGACAACTTCCAGTTTGATAAAGTGATTGCAAGGTTGGTAAAGAATAAATTGCTTTATCAGATGATTGATGCAATCTCACAGGTGGATTTGCATACAAGCAAAGTTGATAACCATAATATGGGTTACATCTTTGAGGAACTCATTCGTATATCAAACGAGCAAAGCAATGAAACAGCGGGTGAGCACTTCACACCTCGTGATGTTATTGAGTTGATGATAAAAATTGTTTTTAGTACCGAGAAAGATATACTCTCACAGCCAGGCATTATTCGTACTATATATGACCCTACTTTAGGTACAGGAGGTATGATTAATCTGGCAAAAAATTATGTGTTGGATGAACTATTGGCTGACAGCAAAAATAAGCCTGAAATAAAAACATACGGACAGGAGATTAATGAGCAGTCCTATGCTATTGCTAAATCTGAAGCATTAATCACTGGTGAAAATGCAGATAACATCCGTCATGGAAACACTTTCACAGAAGACCGCTTTCCTGATAAGCATTTCCACTACATGCTTGCGAACCCACCATATGGTGTAACATGGAGCAAGGATGCTCAATATATCCAAAACGAAAGTGCAAACCCAGCTGGTAGATTCTATGCAGGTTTGCCGGGTTCAAGTGATGGACAATTGCTTTTCTTGCAACACATGATAAGCAAGATGGAAAGAGAAGGAAGTAAGATTGCAGATGTGACCAATGGCTCCCCACTTTTTACAGGAAATGCAGGTGGTGGCGAAAGTGATATTCGCAAATGGATCATTTGCAACGATTGGCTGGATTGTATCATTGCCCTGCCCAAAGACCTCTTTTATAATACTGGCATCAACACCTATATCTGGTTTTTGAATAACAATAAACCCAAACACAGAAAAGGAAAAGTACAGTTGATTAATGCAAATGTGCCGGAAGACAAATCCAATGGCATAGAAGGTTTTTGCCGACCTGAGAAGCGCAGCTTGGGTAACAAAAGGAACAAGATTGAATCATTCCATATTGCAAAGTTGGTTGAAATCTATACCAATTTTCAAGAAGGGCCTTATTGTAAAATTTTTAATAACGATGATTTTGGTTATTACCAAATCACAGTGGAGCAACCGGAATATGATGAAAAAGGAAAACCTGTAAAGGATAAAAAAGGAAATATTAAACCCGATAGCAAAAAGCGGGACAAAGAAAACATTCCTTTAAGCGAAGACATTGAAGTGTATTTCCAAAATGAAGTGTTGCCCCATGTACCTGATGCATGGATTGATTTTGATAAAACCCGTATTGGTTATGAAATCAATTTTACAAAGTATTTCTATGAATACAAAGGGCTAAGACCTTCGACAGAAATCAAATCCGAGATTGAAGCCTTAGAATTTGGTTCTAAAAATCAGAAGGGTATAACTGAACTTTTAAAAGAATTATTAGGATGATTAAGAAGTATGATAAATATAAGAAAACCAATTTCGATTTATTGGAGATGATACCTATTGGTTGGAGCCTTCAGAAGATAAAATTCATGGCGTCAATTTATAATGGTGATAGTTTAAACGATGATTTTAAAATACAATTTGAATCTTATAATCAAGATGAATTAGCTTATATCTCTTCAAAGGATATTGATGTAGATACATCCAAAGTTCAATACGATAATGGGTTAAGAATACCAAAAGAACAACAAAAATTCAAAATTGCACCAGCAAATTCAACCTTACTATGTATTGAAGGAGGAAGTGCAGGGCGAAAAATTGCATTCATAAATCAAGATGTATTCTTTGTAAATAAATTGGCTTGTTTTAATATCCAAAACCCTATCACCTCAAAATATCTCTATTACTCATTAAAAGCTGATATTTTTCAAGCTCAATTTAAAAACTCCATAACAGGGATGATTGGAGGTGTCAGTATTTCAAATCTAAAAAATTTCTATTTAGCCTTCCCTTCCATAGAAGATCAATCAAGAGTGGTTAATTTTCTCGACCACCAAACCTCCATCATAGACCAGCTCATTCAACAAAAGGAAAAGCTATTTGAATTATTGAAAGAGAAAAGACAAGCCGTTATCAATGAAGCAGTAACCAAAGGGCTTAATCCGAATGCAAAAATGAAGGATATTGGTATTGAATGGTTGGGGAAAGTGCCTGCGGATTGGGATTTAGTTCCACTTAAACATTTAGGAACTATAAAATATGGCTTAGGTCAACCGCCAAAGTATAAAGAAGGAGGATTGCCTTTGATACGAGCAACAAATGTTGAAAGAGGAAAAATTGTTACCAAGGATTTAGTATTCGTTGACCCAGATGATGTTCCATTTGAAAGAGATCCAGTTTTAAGAGAGAATGATATTATTGTTGTAAGAAGCGGAGCTTATACTGCTGACAGTGCAATAATTCCAAAAGAATATGAAGGTGCAATCACAGGGTACGATATGGTAATCAGGGCTGAAAAAGTTCATCCAAAACTATTAGCCTTTTCATTGTTGAGTTATTATTTATTGAATAACCAACTTTTTTTGAAAAGGATGAGATCAGCTCAACCACATTTAAATGCTGAAGAATTGGGCGAGTCGTTTTTATTGCTACCACCCCAAAAACAGCAAACAGAAATAGTTACTTATTTGGAATATCAAGTTGGCAGAATTGAAGATTTAGGAAATAGAATTATTGAAGCAATTTCTAAACTTAAAGAATTTCGCCAATCAATCATTTCAGAAGTAGTAACTGGAAAGATTGATGTGAGAAATTGGCAACCGAATAAACAACAAGTAGCATAATGGAATTTATTTTATACATAGCAGTAGGCATTATCATTGGGGCAGTAGTAGGTTGGTTAATTGCCAAAGCAAAGACTACAACTGCTATGCAATCAGAGAAAGACACTGCTCAACAAAAATTTGTTGAGTTGGAAAAAGAATTGGTTGGCTACAAGGCAACATTTACTTCACAATTGCAAACGGCCAATGAAAATTTAGAGGCCAGGCTTAAAGAGATTGCAGGATTAAAACAGACAATTCAGGCCGATATTTTAGAACTTAATAATTTAAATAACCAATTGTCAACGTCCAATGCTGATTTACGGGCGGCCAATCAAACCATACTCGATAAGAATACAGATTTAGAAGCTATCAAAGAAGAATTGAAGATAGCAAAAAATGACCTTTCTGAAAGTAATCAGGCTTTGGCCACTGCAAAAGCAAATAATGAAGCCTTAAACGAAAAGCTGCAAACTCAACGTGACGAAATGGAAGCATTGGGTAAAAAATTCAATACTGAATTTGAAAACATTGCCAACAAAATATTGGAAACTAAAACGGAGAAGTTTACTGAATTAAATAAAACAAACCTTACAAGCATATTAGAACCATTAGGCAAAAACATTACTGAGTTCAAAACCAAAGTGGAGGAAGTGTACGATAAGGAATCTAAAGAAAGGTTTTCATTAGGTGAAAAGGTAAAGGAATTAGCTCAGCTTAATAAAGTAATCAGTGAAGAAGCTCACAATCTTACAAAGGCCTTAAAAAGTGAATCTAAAACGCAGGGCGGTTGGGGTGAAATGATTTTGGAGAATGTATTAGAGAGGTCTGGCCTTGTTAAAGACAGGGAGTATTTTATGGAGCATCAGTTATTGGATGAAAATGGTATTCCAATGAAATCTGATTCCGAAGATAAAAAAATGAGACCGGATGCTGTAATAAAATATCCTGATAACAGGAATGTAATCATTGATTCAAAAGTTTCATTAAATGCCTTTACAAGATGTATAGCTGCAATGGATGAAGAATCAAGATTGAATGAATTGTCGGAGCATATTTCATGTATTAAGAAACACATCATTTCGTTGAGTGCAAAAGGGTATGATGATTACAATAAGAGCCTGGATTTTGTAATGATGTTTATCCCCTCCGAACCAGCTTACATAGCTGCTCTGCAAGGTGATCCAGATCTATGGAATTTTGCTTATGATAAGCGGATATTATTGTTAAGTCCAACCAATCTGATTACTTCTCTGAAATTAATTGTTGACCTTTGGAAAAGAGAATACCAGAATCAGAATGCATTAGAAATAGCAGAGAGAGGTGCTAAACTCTACGATAAATTTGTAGGCTTTGTAGCCAACTTAGATGATGTTGGCGAGCACCTTGAAAAGGCACAAGGAAAATATTCTGAAGCCTACAAACAACTAAGTACAGGTAACGATAATTTGGTTTTACAAGCAACCAAACTCAAAGGCTTAGGTTTAAAAACGAAAAAAGAACTTCCAAAGGAAATTGTAAATACTGCTATTGGTAACGAGTTGCCAGAGCAAATCAATGAATAATTATGGCAGAAGGAACGAAAGAAATACATTTTGAAGAGCATATTGTAAAGTACCTTACTAAAGTTGCTCAACCCGAATTTCCTGAATATACAGAGAAAGACAATTCCTGTTATGATAAAGTCCTTTGCTTAATACCGGAAGATTTAATTGGTTTTATAGAAGAGACACAAAATCAAAAATTTGTTGCATTATATAAACAATATGGAGTTAATACACAACATAAAATACTAGAAAATATTTCTAATGAATTAAAGAAAAGGAAAACGCTCGATATATTTAGAGAAGGCGTAAAAGATCGTGGGCAAAAATTAGATTTAGTTTACTTTAAACCTAATCATAGTAAAACACCAGAACATTTAAAAGGCTATGCAAAAAATCGATTAACGATAATTCGTCAACTAAAATATTCTGAGAAAAACGAAAATTCAATTGATATTGTATTTTTTGTGAACGGACTTCCAGTTATTACAATTGAACTTAAAAATGCATTAACAGGCCAATATTTACATCATGCTATAAAACAGTATATAATAGATAGAGATCCTAAAGAAACGCTTTTAGAATTTAGACGTTGCATAGTTCATTTTGCTGTTAGTACCGAACAAGTAAGTATGTGCACAGAGTTAAAAGGTAAAAGCACTTTTTTTCTACCTTTTAATAAGGCATTGGTAAATGAGGATAAAAATGAATATGCAACTTCTTATTTGTGGACGGATGTTTTGAGAAAAGATTCATTACTTGATCTTATTCAGAATTATGCTAATCTTCAAATAAACAAGGAAAAATATTATGACTATCAAATTAAAGACTTGCGTGAAAAAGAAAAACCTGTTTTGATTTTTCCTCGTTTTCATCAAAGAAGGGCAGTACAGAATTTATTAGAAGCCATAAAAATAGATGGAGTTGGAAATAAATATTTAATTCAACATTCAGCCGGCTCCGGAAAATCAAATACAATATCATGGTTAGCTCATCGCTTATCCGATTTCTACCAGCATCCTGATGATGAGAAAGCTTTATTTAGTAGTGTGATTGTTGTAACCGATAGGCGTGTTTTAGATAAGCAAATACAAGATAATATCAGGCAATTTGAACAAATGCCAGGTACCGTTGAATACATTGATAAAAACAAAACAGGTCAGGATTTAAAAAACGCTATTGAAAAAGGGAAAAGAGTTATAGTTACAACACTTCAAAAGTTTCCTGTTATTTCAGATGTGATTGCTCAGAACAAAGACAAAACCTATGCAGTAATTATTGACGAAGCTCACAGTTCACAAGCAGGAGAATCGGCCAGGCATTTGAGGAAGGCTTTATCACTTGAAGAAGCTGAAAAAGCAGATGGTGTAGAAAAAGATCTTGATGACTTAATTGCAGATGAGATCAGGAAAAAAGGCGATCAAGGAAATATATCCTTCTTTGCTTTTACAGCTACCCCAAAGTCTAAGACCATTGAACTTTTTGGAACAATCCGAAATGGCCAGAAAGAGGCATTCGATCTTTATACAATGGAGCAAGCAATCAAAGAAGGATTTATTAAGGATGTTTTGAAAAATTATATGAGTTGGAAGCGTTATTACAAACTCATAAAAAGAACCGACATTAAGGATAAAGAATATGATAAAAAAAAGACTGTTAGGCTACTTTCTTCATATGTTGATTTGCAAGATCATGCTATTGAAAAGAAGGCAAGAATTATGATTGAGCATTTTGTTTCTCAAACACAAAATGAAATTCAAGGAAAAGCAAGAGGAATGCTTGTAACTCGATCAAGGCTTCACGCTGTTCGCTTTAAAAGAAAGTTTGATGATATCATGCGTGAAATGAAATTACCTTATGGTGCTTTAGTTGCATTTAGTGGTACAGTAACTGATGCCGAAACGGGTCAAGATTACACAAAAGAAAACATGAATAATTTAGGTGGTAAAATAGAAGTTCCAGATGCTTTAAAATTACCCCAATATAGAATTTTGATAGTAGCAAATATGTATCAAACTGGATTTGACGAACCATTACTTCATACCATGTTTGTAGATAAGAAGTTAGGCGGATCAAGTACTGTACAAACTTTAAGCAGACTTAACAGAACTGCTCCAGGTAAAGACTCTACAATGATACTTGATTTTGTGAATGATCCAGAACAAGTTCAGCAAGACTTTCAAATGTATTATGGCAGTAATTATATGGAATTGGATGATCAAACTGACCCTAATAGTTTATACGATATTCAGCATAAAATTGTTGCTTTTAATATTATTTATCAAAATGATATTGAAGCATATGTAAAGCTGTTTTTTATTAAAGGAGATCATAAAGAAAAACTGCAACCAATTCTAAATGACGTTGTAAAAAGATTTATAATAGAATTAGACGAGGATCAAAAAACTTCTTTTAAGGCTAGTATTAAAAATTTTGTAAGACTTTATCGTTTTCTTTCTCAGATTATCACTTTTACAGATGTAGAGTTAGAAAAGTATTATGTTTTTTTATCTGATTTATTTAAAAAATTACCGGCAAGTCAAAATACGCTTCATACCGAAGTATTAGAAGAAATTGATTTAGAAAGTTATAAAATTCAACATCAATTTACAACTAATCTTATTTTGGAAAGCAGTAATGCTGCAATGCAGGGTATGACACCTTCTGGCGATAGTAAAAAAGAAGAGGAAGAGTTTGAATGGCTTACTAAAATCATAAAAGTTTTGAATGAAACCTATGGTTTAGATTTGAAAGAGGAAGATAAAGTAGAATTTGAGAAAATGAAATTAAATATTTATGCAAATGATGGTTTAATGAGTTTCTTTAATACAAAAAACACAAGAGATAATATTCAAGACAAATTCAACGAAGAAATAGACAACGAACTTTTAAATTTCATAAATACAAAATTAGAGCTTTATAACAAGTTATCTGAAGACAAAGTGAATTTGATGTTTAAGAAGCTTTGGTTTAATGATATTTATGATAAAAGAGTAAGAGGGATTATAAAGTAGGGTAATTTTATATAGTGTTTAAAATAGTAACTTGAAGTATAAAAAACAACCATAATCAGGTACTAAACTTATATGATTTTGGTTAGTTGGTTTGATTTTAATGTTGGTATATATTATTTGCCACCAAGCTTATTAGAAATTGACTCACACAAAACAAATTAACAATATGACAGAACTAGAAATTAAAAAAGGAATCAAAGAAGTTTGTGAAATTTCAACTGAAATAGCAACTCTTTATGCCGATAATGATGCTTTAGTGGTAAAATTAAATTCAGTTCCACAAGACGAATTATTAAAAGCTTTCGATTATTACGCTTCACGTTCTGGAGTTATTGTTGACTTAAGAAAAGATGTTATAAAATATCTTAAAGAGGGGAATAAACTCGATTTGGCAACACTTGAAGGTTTCATTGTTAAGCATAAGACAGGAAAAGAGAATCAATATCGTGCCTACAAAAACTATTTTACTATTTTCTTTCCAATTATTACATTTTATGGACATATTCAAATAAGAAAATTTATTGTAGATTTTATTTCTGAAATAATCATACGGCTTGAGCTTAACGGGAAAGTAAAACAAATATATTTTGATTTCCAGGGTCCAAGACAACAAGGAAGTGATAGATTGTGGTTTGCAATATTCAATAATAAACAAGCAACACAATCTACTGGTTTACAAATTTTCGCGGATTTCCATCACGGAAAAATTAAGTACGGTGTTTATAGGCATACAGATAATTCATATTTAAAAGGACCAATTGAAGTGTCTCCAGAAAATTTTGATTTTGAAAAGATGATAAAATTATATTCGGACAATAAAAAGTTGATAATTGAAGACGAGCCAATAAAGAATAAATTCCTGACGATTCCTCTTAATCAAAAAAGACTATATAAAATATCACATGGCTCATTTAAAACAAAAGCTAATGAAAGTATTAGAGACGTATTTAAGGAAAATCAATGGATTGTTATTCACGAAAATACCGGAAAAGGTCAAGCCGATGCTTTTAAAAATGATTTAACAGAAGGCGATTATGTTTATATTACAATTGGGGGAAATGAGTTATTTACTATTGCAAAAGTAAAAGCAGGTTCTTGGGGTTATATCCCCGAAGATATAACGGAAGAAAACGGATGGATTTATCGAGAAGTTGAATATGTGAAATCAGCTACAAATCCAGATCCTTCTTCTTTAAAGATATTCAATGAGTTAATTTATCCAAGTGGAAACAGTACGTTTAAAGAAATTACAATTGATAAAATAGAAGAAGCTAACAAAAATATATTTGAACCTCATTTTGGTGTTGAGTTCATTTCAGAGGGAGCAACAAAAATAAAGGTTCAGGGAGTAGTACAAAAACATCCCAACAATATTATTTTATTTGGCCCTCCAGGTACGGGTAAAACCTACAACAGCATAGACAAATCCGTTGAAATTATTACTGGTATTAAAAGTAATCATGAAGACAGCAAAACAACCTTTGACCAACTAAAAAAAGAAGGACAAATTGAATTTGTTACATTTCATCAAAACTACTCTTATGAAGACTTTATGGTTGGAATCAGACCCGATATCGATTTCGAGAATTTGAGGTTCAAACCATATAGAGGAATTTTTTATGAGATAGCGAAAAAAGCTAAAGAGAATTATTTTGCTTCGAAAGAACAAACGGTACTGGCAAAATCTTTCCATCAAGTTTTCTATGAGATTATTAAACCAATTGAAGAAAAAAATGAAAGTGTTGAAATTTCTATGGCTTCAGGACTTAAATATAAAATTACTGATGTAAATGAGTCTACTATTTATTTTACAAAACCATCAGGCGGCACTAATCATACTCTTAGTATTCAAACACTAGAAGATGTAGTTGAAGGAATAAAGGAGTTTACGTCAGGCCTTTCCGTTTATTATAATCCTTTAGCTAAGCTTATACAAGAAAAAAGAAAGCAAAAAGAAAACGGTAAAAAAGAAAAACTCAAAAATTTTGTATTAATCATTGATGAAATCAATCGCGCAAATATTTCAAAAGTATTTGGAGAGTTAATTACACTTTTAGAAGAAGACAAAAGAATTGACGCAAAAAATGAGTTACGACTTACATTACCAAACGGAGATAAAGAATTTGGCGTACCTCCAAACCTTTACCTGGTTGGCACAATGAATACTGCTGATAAATCAATAGCTCTTATTGATATTGCACTTAGAAGGCGATTTGAGTTTATTGGTTTTTTCCCTGATTATAGTAAACTGGAAGAAAGTGATGGTATTTTTCTTAAACACATCAATAAGGAAATATATTCTCGCAAAAAGTCAGCTGATTACCTAATAGGGCATGCCTATTTTATGACAAGCATAGATACTTTTAAAATTATAAAAAACAAAATTATTCCTTTACTTATGGAATATTTTTCAGGCAAAACAGATGTAGTAGAAGAAATATTCAAAAATAGTTCATGGAGTATCAAATATGACATTGAGAAATATGATTGGATAATTTCAACGGCAAGTTAATGAATACTGTATTTGAATACGGAGAACAGATTTTAGTAAAAGACAGAAAAGGTCTTGAAGGATATTTGCGTTTACTTTGGCAAGATTATAAAAATCTGTGGGTTGATGAAAATCAAGAAACAGAAAAAGTAAATAATTCAAATTATCAACCGTTTATTTCTTTTGATGGAGAAAAAGCTAAAGCAAATAATTTTGTTGGCTTTATAAATTGTAATGATGATTCTTTGGAAATATATCCAAAAGTTTTTCAAAACATGAAAAATCTAAATAAAGATTTAATGCATAGGCATTTGTTCTTCTGGTTTAGTTATTGTAAAAAAATAAAATTTCCTTTTAATCAATCTTTCTTAGATAACTTCGAAATCGACCGTTTGCCAGAATTAATTATTTATTTAATCGGCAAACAAATAAACGAAACTGTAAGTACAAAACCATACTCTGCTTATGAAGAAGTGGAAGAGGCGTTATTAACTCCAAGAGGAAAAATTAATTTTAATAGATATACGAAAAGCTTAACTTATGGGAGGCATCAATTTATTGATTGTGATTATGAGCCTTTTGTATACGACAATATAGTCAATAGAATTATTAAGCACTGCGTTCGATTATTATTGACACAAACAACAATACCGGAAACTCAAAGAACACTTCATGAAATTATACATATTCTTGACGAAGTTGAAGACCAAAATTGTACAATAAATCAACTGAATCAAATAAGAGTACCAACTTTATTTGTTGAGTATGAAGATGTAATGCAATGTTGTAGAATGATTATTGAAAATCAGATTTATTCCCATGCAGAATTAGAAATGAAAAATTGGAGTTTGCTTTTTCCCATGGAATATGTTTTTGAAGACTTTATTTCTGGTTTTTTAAAACATCATTTTAATAATGACTTTGAAATTGAATTACAAAAATCGGAATTATACCTACATCAAAATCCGAAAACATTTAATTTGCAACACGACATTTTATTGACAAATAAAAATACTAAACAAAAAATAATTATAGACACAAAGTATAAGCCTAGATGGGATTTACAATTGTCTGATAACAAAAAAGGAGTTTCTCAGGCAGACATGTATCAAATGATTAGTTATGCATATCGAAGAGGAACGGACAAAGTAATTTTAATATATCCTAACACCTCTGATAAATTAGCTGAAGACTATGTTTTCAAGATTCAGAAATCAAATGAGAACGAGGAAATAAAAATCAAAATTGTTGATGTTCCATTTTGGTCTTCGATTGACCATTCTGAAGTTGAAACAAATTTATTAATCAAGCTTGACAATGTATTACGCAATGATTTTTAATATCGGAAACCGAAATTGAGGATTATAAAACCAAGTTTAGTAAATCTGATATTGTGTTAATTGATCGGCTAACAACATTAAAAACCATGTTTGACAAGGGCTTGATATCGACAGAAGAATTTGATGATAAGAAAAAAGAGATTCTTGAGGCGGTTTAAAATAGATTGAATCATCAAAGCAGATAATCCGTTATAGCTTTCCCAATTTAAATTTCCTTAACATATTCGAATATACCACAGGTGTAATTTTAAATTCTAATCACAATATCATCAAGAACCCTTTAATGGGTGCCAACCGAGAGAATAAAATCCACGGTGGCAAAATAGATGAGGACAATTACAGTCAAAATAAAATGTAATTCCCTTTCAAAATTTCTTGGTGTTTTTTAAAACTAATATGTTTAAAAAATGAAAGAAATAATTGATCCAACGAAGGAAATTGATCTAAAAAATTTAAAGGGTTTTTCTTCTCAAGAAAGAGTTCATGGATTTGTTTCGAATTTATGGTTTGCTGGTCTTAGGAGCCGCTACCCCATTGAGTATTTATATTATTCGCAACACAAAAATGGGTTTAATATCCATCAAACGCAAGCACTTGTAAAATTAAAAAACAATCTATCGTTGAGTATTGATAAAATCTTTGCAAGACTGATTAATCAAGAAGAAGTTGACAAACTAAATCATATCCTAAAAACCTTATCTGAATTAAGCAATAAAAAATAATCTAATTTATCTAACATGAAACTATCAGCAATAATTTTAATGTGCTTTTTATATAGTTCAGCAATCGCACAAAACAAAGACACTACAACTGCTTTTATAAGTTTTGGGTTTAATTCCTGTATGGAAATAGAGTCCGATAGCAATGATGGAGTGAATTCTATAAAACTAATTAGTTTACAAAATAATCATATTGAATATCAGTGGGAGCAAACAGAAAAAAAGCGTGAATATGAAAATTATTTAATTGCAAACGCTTTACCAGTAGGAAAATATCGTTTATCCTATACCACTTTTAGAGGCGTTGTAAGAGATAAATATTTTACAATAAAACCAATACCGCTTAATTATATTACATTATGCGCCTTTAAAAATAATGTTGAACCAATTAATCCATTTGTTAATTTAAAGGAGAATGATAGTGTTGTTCTAAAAATAGGCTCATATGGTTGTACCTATCATAGTCTGTATGATTTTATTGTAAAAAAAGATAAGAAAGGATACTTCTGTTATATAGCAGCATATAGTATTAGGTGCCCTAAAGAAAACGAAGGAGTATTAACAATTATATCTCCTAAACCCACAACTATTAGTGTGTCAAAAAGATTGAATGTAAATGAAATTGAATCACTTGTTCAGGCAATCAATAAAACAATTATGATATCAACAGGTTGGTGTACATCTAATACTAGTTTTGAATTAAAGTATGATAATAATAAAATAAAGTTTAATGATTTAAGATGTGCGTTTTATTTAGAGTCAATCATTAGAGTTAAATTTTCGAAATATAATTCGGTAATGTATTGTGAGATGTAATATTTCTCCTACTTTTACAACATCATCAAGAAGCCTTAAATGGCTACCAACCGAAAGAGATGAACTTTACGGTGGTAAAATCGATGAGGACAATTACAGTCAAAATAAAACGTAATTCCCTTTCAATTTTTCTTGGCGTGATTTTTTAACATTAAAAATTTCATACCATGAGCAAACAAACAGTCGGTCACTACAAGCATTTTCTTGTACAACCACCCACACCTGCCGTTGAGAAAATCAACGAATTTACCTTTACTAATTTCGCTAAGGCATGGGCCCATATGGGTTTTGTGCCAGTATTAAGAGAAATTGGCGAGCACACCTATCATGTTAAGTTGTATTTGGATGCAACTAAAATCAAGGATCGAGAAGAACTTTGCATGTTTACGGCTACTTATTTTCGTGAGAGAGTCCGTGAATTATCTTCTCATTCTAAATGCACCCAAATACTGGTGTATGGGCGTACATGGTTAACCCCAGCAGCTATTTTTTCTGCAAATAGTTTAAATGACCTTGAGCAATCCTTATTAACCCTTTTACCCGATGAAACGCCTTTTAAATGCAATGACAATGGGGATGGAATCAGTCATCATCTTTCAAATATCCCTGCCGTTTTCAACCATTGGAATGGGCTTATTTTAGACGGGTATTTTGAGCCTGATTATGAAGAAAGGTGTCGTATTGAGGATGAGCAGAAAAAACAGGAGGAATCAAGTGAAAAAACTGTGAGACTTACATTATTTATGAAAACCGGTGGTCCGCAGCCTACAACTCTGGATGCTAAAGCCATTAATAAATACTTTAAAGGGAATTTGGCTAAAAGATGGGCTATGTTAGATGGATATCTTCCTACCTATACCGGTTATGACAACGGAGTGATTAAGTTTGACTTAGTTACCGATCCTAGATGCACAGGTTTATATTGGATAAGTCTTTGTATAAATATTGCTACTCAGTATAAACAACAAGTTGACCTTTTAAAGGATACTACTGGTTTTGAAGTGACCCACTTTATTGTAAACGATATTATTGGGTTGCACATGCTTGTTGGCGACAACGAAAAATTTCTAAGGCTTAATGCCCGGGTTCAAGCAACCAACGCATCCATCACTAAAACAATTTCCTTTATTCATTATGGAAAAATTAAATAATTCTTAAAAACTATTATTATGAAACTTCAAGAAAAAGCATCATCTGCTAAAACACATTTTACCATCAGTCTAATAAAATCAACTATTAGAATTATTGGTTGCGTGGTTTTATTTTATGGACATATTCCGCTAGCCGCCTGCTTAATTGGTGGCGCGGAATTATTGGGGATTGCGGAGGAGGTGTTTTAATTAAAATAAACAATATGAAAAAGCCTAAAATGAATGAAATGATGGAAATCGCAATGCAGAGCAAAGCATTCAGGAAGCATTACCAAAACAAGGTACAAGACGAACAAAAATTCACTACCACATTTTTTAAAAACAAAGAAAATAATTTAGCCGATAAAGAAATTGAAATGATAATGGAATGGTTTTCGAATCAGCAGTTTCCGGAAATTTAATTCTTTATAAAAAGGGTGTCTAAATTTTAAATTTTAAAAATATTAACAATGAAAACAACAGAAAAAAAAGTACAAGAAAATAGCGATTCAAAGTTAGAATCTGCAACAAATACTTCGAAAGAAAAAAAGACATTCTATGAAAGATTGATGGAAAAGGGTTACAGCGAAAGTAAAATAGGCCAGGGATTCGTAATGAATTGGAAAATGCCAAAACAGGAATAGTTATAGCTTTCCCAATTTCAATTTCTTTAACAACAGACCATGCAGCGAATGAATACTTTCATTTTATAAACGCACCACTTATAGTCTAATCTCTACTCAATTCGTGTTTTGATCCCCTCGTTTAATTTTTAAACGCAAATCACAAATCTATTCTTGTTATCAAAACCAACCAACATGAAATTACATGTATCAATAGTATTATGCCTACTATGGAGTGGCGCCTTTGCACAAAAGACTGTAGAGTCCAACAACCAAGATAGTATCTGTAAACACTATATAGATATTGCAGAAGAATATTTACTAAATGATAGTCTAGTTGAGTCAATAACTTACCTAAATAAAGTGCTTGCCATTCAACCTAAATCATTAATAGCAGTTGGTCTAAGAGGGGTATGTTATTCGTTTCAACCAAAACTATTAGATAGTGCAATTATAGACTTTACAACAACCATTAGCCTTGATTCTAGTGTAATGTTTTCTTTTCAAAAAAGAGCAGAAGTTTTCTATGATATGAAACGTTTTGATGATTGTATTAAGGATTTAAATATTATTATAAAAACAGATTCTTTAAACGTTAAAGCGCTTTACAGCAGAGCCTTATCTAATACCAAATTGAACCAACGTGATAAAAGTATACAAGACTATTTAAAGATTATTGAAATTGATACAAAGCAATTAACAGCATCAGATTGTATTATATCAGTGTATAATAATCTTGGGTTTAGTTATTTAGAAATGGGCAATTATGCTAAGGCAAGATTTTTCATTGATCGAGCAATATTGTCAGATTCTAAACTTAGTTATATATGGGGGTCTAGTGGAATTTTAAATTACAAGCAAGGCATGTATAATCAAGCATTGACTGATTTAGATAAAGGGATTGCTATACTAGAAAATGGAGAACCAAAAGGGCTGAACTTTCAGCCAGATTTATTATACTATTATCGAGGGCTAGTGCTTTTAAAACAACATAAAAACGCTGAAAGTTATAAGTCTTTCAAGAAGGCATTGGAATTAGGTAATAAAGAGGCAAAAGCACAAATGGCTAAGACAATCAATAAATAAAAGCTATCAATAAAAAACAATTTTATGAAATCACTACTTTTTATTCTTTGCTGCAGCTTCTGTATTTCATCATATGCCCAAATAACCTTTTATTCAGATGCTGCCTATAAAGCAGAATGGAACAATCAAACAGAACAGTGGGTATTTTCTAAAACTCACACTATAAATTCTGTAATACATATAGCTGATTCACATTTGTATGTAAATGATATGATAAATCCATTTATAACAAGCATTACAACCCCAAATAGAGATGAGAGCAAAAAAGGATATACCTGTGATAGTTGGGATTGCATAAGTGCTACAAATGAAACTGCAGTAATATCTATTACAACTTATGATTCAGCTAGAACACTACTTACTATATGTTTTACGGATAGGTACTATGCTTATTATTTAAACAGGTTTGTGAGCAAGAATAAAACCTGGTTTTATGATAGAACGCAATAACCAATATTTTGAAAAAATATGCTCAATTCATCATCATACTGGAAAATCTACGCTCTTACTACCCCATATTCCATTTATGCTTGACCCCAATTTAAAAATTACAGTTTAGTCTTTATATGATTAGCGCAACTATTTGAATAAAACTTGGGGATCATTTAAACATGGCTAAGATGGGTCATTGAAATTTGGCGATACTAGGTATTGGTATACTGGAGAGAAGGGATCAATGTACATGGATTTTCTAGTTAATGATGGAAACACCCTACTAATTTAGACTATATTTTGTCCACTTTATGCTGACGATTTACATTGATAAAACTAATTGCTCCCTTTTTTTTGGAAAAAAGACAAAGATTATTTAGCTTGAGATTACTTAAGCCAAACCACTAAAACTATTTTACTTATGAGTCAACCTATTAATGCAAATCGGCTGTTTTATGCGAGCTGCTTTGCGCTTATCACGACTGCTTTTTCATTCAGTATCCGAGCTGGAATTTTAACACAGTTGGGTACCGAAATGAATTTAGACACAGTACAATTGGGAACCATTAATTCCATGTGGTTTCTTGGATTTCCGATTTCCATGATCTTAGGCGGTATTTTTTATTCCTACATTGGACCAAAATTAATCATGCAAATAGCACTGGTTGCACATGCTGTTGGTATTTTAATGACTATTTATGCTGTTGATTACAACACCCTTTTAATCTCAACCCTATTGATTGGCCTGGGTAATGGGTGTACTGAAGCTGCTTGTAATCCAATGATTGCTGATTCCTATTCTGGCATTCAAATGAACAGCAAATTGAATCGTTTCCATATGTGGTTCCCTGGTGGAATTGTATTGGGCTCCTTGGTTTCAAAATTCATGACAGATGCGAATATGCATTGGCAAGCACAAATCTGGATTATTTTAATTCCTACTATTATTTATGCAGTCTTGTTTTTTGGTCAAAGTTTTCCTAAACCAAGAATTGGAGATAACTCAGTATTGGCGAATTTTAAAGCCATGTTGAATCCTTTATATTTATTTATGGCCGCATGTATGGCTTTAACTGCAATATCTGAATTTGGTCCTCAACAATGGGTTGGACCCATTTTAGCAAAAGCAGGTGCTAGTCCAATGTTAATTTTAGCATTGGTGACTGGTTTAATGGCGGTAGGCAGATATTTTGCTGGACCATTAATTAAGAAATTAAATACAGTGGGTGTATTACTTGGCTCGGCTGTGTTTGGCGTTATTGGCTTATATATGATGAGTACCATGCAAGGATCCATGCTTTATGTAGCTGCTGTATTTTATGCTTTAGGTATTTGTTATTTCTGGCCTAATATGCTTGGTTATATTGCTGAAAACCTTCCTCAAACTGGCGCACTAGGACTTTCTATATTAGGAGGCATTGGAATGTTCTCCTCCTCTATGTTCCAACCGGTAATTGGTGCTTGGATAAGAGATAATAAAGGGGTGGCTGTAGCTAAAGGTTTAGCAGGCGATGCTGCTGACTTAGCAGCGGGACAATCTACTTTATCCAACATGCTAATTTTTCCAGGAATTTTAATTGTGGCATTTACTGCTTTGTATTTTTTTGGAAAAAAGAAACAAGTAGCTTAAAACTTTAAGTATTTTATAAAAAAGGGCCCCTTCGATTTTTTTGAAGGGAGCCCTTTTTTAATTGAAGTGTCTAGTCCTGATATAGCTGCATCCTGATTCTAAGGATTTTAGCCTTTTATCCAAGCATTTAATGAAATTAATTTCAATTTAGTTTTGCATATATTTGATTTAAATCAACCTATGTATAGAGAGGATGATAATGAAAGAGGCATGCTTGCTGCTATTTCAATAGGAGACGAGAATTCTTTTGAACGATTATACTTTCAATACAAGGACAAGATTTATGCTATTTCTCTACGCTTGTCTATGTCGGAGAGTATAGCTGAAGATTTGGTGCAGGAAATTTTTCTAAAACTTTGGATAAATCGCGAAAAACTTGCGCAGGTTGAACATTTTCGGGCTTATTTCTATACAATCGCACGAAATCATATTATTCGTTCCCTAAAAAAGTTAGACAGGAACATAAAACCACTTTCTTTCGTTGATGATCCCGCCGATCCATCAGCAGCAGATTTTCGGCTTATCGAAAAAGTATATCAGAAGTTAGTCCGAAATGCTATTAATTGTCTATCCCCGCAGCAGGCTATGGTTTACCGTCTTAGTAGAGAATCGGGTTTAAAGCGAAATGAGATTGCTATTCAAATGGGGATATCCCCAGACACAGTGAAGACCCATTTATCGCAGGCAATTAAAAATATTCGTGCTTTTTGCCAGAGTCACTCAGACCTTCTTCTTTTTGGATTACTTTTTAGAAGTAATATTTGGTAGGACTCACCCCTTTGTTTAATTATTGACTCTCATTAGCATTGCCTTAATTGACTGCCATGACAGAGGAAAGATTAATTTATCTATTCAACAAGTTATTTGCTAACGAAGCAAGTATTACTGAACGTGATGAGTTCTTGCTATTAATAAGTGAACAAAATAATGAACCTACATTACATAAGTTAGTTTCCGAAATTTTTGAAAATGACTATACTCCTGATAAATTAGATAGTGAAACATCTCATATTATCCTCCAATCTATTTTAGCACCAGATAAAAAGAAGGATATAGCTCCTGTTAAGCCATTAAAATTCTTTAATGCGCCATGGCTACGCTATGCTGCGGCAATCTTTTTTATTTTAAGTATAGCAGCAGTTGGCTTCTTGAGTCAACAAAAGCCGGCAACTGCTACATTAATCACCCATAAAAAAATTGCTCTGGATTTGCCCCCATCAAAAGAAGGAGTGACTCTTACCTTGTCTGATGGGTCAAAAGTTGTATTAGACAGTTTTGGTAATGGAGTGGTAGCAACACAAAACGGGGTTAAAATTTCACTTAAAGATCACCTGTTAAAATATGATTCAAAGCTGGGTTTTTCGCCTGAAACAAGCTATAATATAATAACTACTCCTAAGGGCAGGCAATTTCAAATTGTTTTACCGGACGGCACAATGGTATGGTTGAACGCAGCCAGCTCAATTAAGTATCCAATAGCATTCAAGGAGAAACAAAGAATTGTATCTATATCAGGTGAAGCTTACTTCGATGTTGTAAGAGATACTTCCAGGCCATTTATTGTTAAAATGAATGAAGTAACGTCAGTACAGGTATTAGGAACTTCATTTAATCTAAATACTTATCAGGATGAAGAGCATGTAAGGGCTACGTTACTCACAGGAAGCCTTAAAGTGATTGCCACATCTGCTAACCAAAGTAATAACCCGCTCAATAGCCAGATACTAGTGCTTAAACCAGGCCAACAGGCTCAGATCTCGGTTCAACGGCAAAAGGAGAAAGAATATAAAGGTGAGCACAATCTAATTGGGCTAGTTGAAAATGTGGATCAGGATCAAGTTATGGCTTGGAAAAGAGGGTTCTTTAGTTTTAAAAGTGCAACATTGGATCACTTAATGCGCCAGTTATCCAGATGGTATGACTTTGAAGTTGTATATGAAAACGGCGCTCCAGATCTGCATTTTGGAGGTGAATTGAGTAGGGATCTTAAGTTATCGGAGTTATTAAAAGTTTTGGAAGATTCAAAAGTTCAATTCAGGATGGAAGAGGGTCGGAAGCTGATAGTCATGCGTAGGTAAAAGAGAATTTTTTAAATCAAAAAAATGCCGGTAAAGCGGCATGGTTTTCGAAAAAGGATTGACTCATAAAACGAAAACCGGAAGTGCTCGAACACTCCCGGCGCTTAGTAAAATTAATCAAAATGCTGTGATGCTTTTTTCAAAATTAAACTGTGTAAAAGTATGAAAAACTCTGCAAACAGGCAGCCATTCTTTTGGTATAGCCTATTATCTCCCCAAACTAAACTTATCATGAAATTCCTAACGGTCTTTCTGTTTTTCGCAGCACTTACCGTGTCTGCGGGCGTGAATTCCCAAAATGTCACTTTGTCGGGCAAGAATCTTAGCCTGGAGAAGATTTTTTCTGGTATTAAGGAACAAACCGGGTATGTGGTATTTTACAATGTTGAGATTATATCGGCGACAAAGCCGGTTACTCTTTCTGTAAAGGGAATACCATTAGTTAATTTTCTTGACCTTATTCTCAAAGATCAGAATCTGGAAGCAAGAATTTCAGGAAAAACAATTTCTCTTTATGAAAAAAAGAGTGCTAATCCAAGCAATATTTCGCCATTTCCTCTATTAGTGGCAGAGCCTGTTAATCCACAATTAATTGTAAAAGGCGTTATTCTCGGTGAAGGGGGTAAACCACTAACAGGCGCGTCTATAACCATAAAAGGAACAAACAATGGAGTAACTAGTGACGCAAAGGGAAATTATAGTATCAGTGTTCCCAATGAAGGAAATGTATTAGTATTTAGTTACATAGGGTACGCTGTTCAGGAGCATGTTGTAGGTAATCTCACTAATTTGGACATTACCTTAATTCCAAATACTCAAAAAATTGATGAAGTTGTTGTAACTGCTCTTGGAATAACCAAAGCAAAAAAATCATTGGGTTATGCAACACAGGATATTTCAGGAGAATCGATAAAGAAGTCTGCCGAACCCAATTTTATTAATGCACTCTCTGGTAAAGTAGCCGGAGTGTATATTAATAGTTCGAATGGTGCAGTTGGGGCGTCTTCGCGCATTACCATCAGGGGAAATAATTCTTTAAGATTAGACAATCAACCCTTATTTGTAGTTGATGGAATTCCGATTGGGAATTCACAAAGCTCTTTAAATGCAAGTCAGATATCAGTTGATTATGGCAACGCAGCCGCCGATATAAATCCTTCAGATATTGAAACATTAACGGTACTTAAAGGTGCAAATGCTACTGCGCTTTATGGTTCGAGAGGAGCTAATGGCGTTATTGTAATTACAACGAAAACTGGTTATGCAAAAGCCGTTTCTATTACTGCTGAATCTACAACTTCATTTCAAAAACCTCAATTATTACCAACTTACCAAAATGAATATGGTCAGGGAAATCAGGGGCAATACTGGTATAAAAATGGCAATAATGGAGGAAAATTTGATGGCGTAGATGAAAGCTCAGGGCCACGTTTAGATTATATAGTTAAGGCTGAAGACCTCTTACCCGGAGGATCGCTCTATTGGACGGTTACAGCAGGAATTCCTCAAACAGTAGGACAAATACTGGTTCTTCCACAGTTTAATAGCCCTCTTGATGCTGCTGGAAACAGAATACCTACAACATGGATTTCGCATCCCGATAATGTTAAAAACTTTTTTGAGACCGGTATTACTTCAGTTAATAATGTCGCAATCAGTAACAGCGGCTCATGGGGTAATATGAGGTTATCATTGACCAATTCTTACCAAAAAGGTACTATTCCGAATACAGATCAGAAAAAAAATACCTTTAATTTTTCAGGTCTGTCAAATATTTCTAAAAAATTAACTGCAGAATTCAAGGGTTCTTACATGAATATCCACAGTGATAATCTTCCTGGTGCCGGATATGTTTCTAATAATCCAATGATGCAGACTATCTGGACCGGCAGACAGGTAGATTGGGAATGGGAAAAAAACAACTATAGAAATCCTAATGGCACTCAAATAAATTGGATTAGCATTTATCACGATAATCCATATTGGATGGCAAATATGGATCATAGTCCTATGACAAGAAATAGATTGACCGGTTCTTCCGTTTTAAAATATAAAATCACTGATTGGTTAGATATTCATGGAAGAATTGGAACAGATTTATCAAGTGAAAGGCTTGAAATTCAGAGGTCATATTATGGAAACGTTAATACAGAAGGCTATTGGAATTCAATAAATAACTTCCGTCAGGAAGTCAATGCCGACGTTTTACTTTCCGGCAAGCGAAAAATCACAAACGCTATTAGCATTTCCGGAAATATCGGAGCTAATATTTTGAATCTAAAACAAAAGAACGATGGTATTGAGGTAAAAAAGTTAGTAGTGCCGGGTATATACTCAATTGCTAATGCTAAAGAGCCCGCCATTCCTAGTTACTTTGTTTCGGAAAAGGAGATACAAAGTGTATATGCTGCTTTTTCTATTGATTATAAGTCACAGCTTTTTCTTGATTTAACAGGTAGAAACGACTGGTCTTCGACTTTGCCTTCAAGTAATAATTCCTATTTCTATCCATCTGTTACTAGTAGTTGGATATTTTCTGAAGCTATGCATTTAAAAGGAAAAATATTAAGTTATGGAAAAGTAAGGATGAGTTTTGCACAAGTAGGAAACGATGCAAATCCATACATGAGTCAGCGGACATTTTCCTATTCTCAGCCTTTTGGCTCCAATCCATCCTATAGCCAGAGTTCTGTTCTTCCTCCCACGAATTTGAAAAATGAACTTATGACTTCAAATGAATTTGGGGCGGAATTAAAATTCCTGAAAAACCGAATCGGAATTGATGTTACTGCGTATAAATCAAATACCCGAAACCAGATTCTGAATGTGACTACTAGCCCAACATCTGGCGATAATTCGCAAACAATAAATGCAGGTGAAGTGGAGAATAGAGGGATTGAAGTAATACTTACGGGCTCACCAATAAAAACAAATAATTTTTCATGGGATATTGCTGTAAACTGGAGCAAGAATGAAAATAAAGTTATTGAACTTGCTAGTGATCTTTCTTCTTATCAATTAAGTAATCTGTTTAATTGGGTAACAGTTGTTGCACCGGTAGGCGGGGCTTACGGCACTATGATGGGTAGGGGATTTGTATATGATGCAAACGGAAATAAGGTCATTGGAGCTAATGGAATTCCTTTAACTACGCCAGGAGCGGTTCCCATAGGAAATATTATGCCAAAATGGATTGGTGGCATAATGAATACGGTAAGATTTCAACGGGTTACTTTAAATTTTTTAATTGATGCTAGAGTTGGAGGTAATCTTTTTTCAAGAACCAACTGGAATGGATGGCAGACTGGTGCACTTATCGAATCTGTAGCAAAAAACCAAAGAGGTGTTGGAATTCGGGAACCCATATCAAAAGGAGGTGGAATTTTGTATGAAGGCGTATTTGCGGATGGAAAACCTAACAATGTTTATGTAGATTTTTATACAACTAACTCTAATAATTTCGCCAGGGCCGAAAGGTGGTTGTATAGTTCCGACTTTGTAAAATTGCGGGAAATAAATCTGGCTTATTCTTTGCCATCAGCGATAGTCAGTAAACTTAAATTAAAAGCAGCTGATGTGTCATTGTTTGCAAGAAATGTTGCCATACTGTACAAGAGAATTCCCAATATAGATCCTGAATCTGCTATTTCTAGTTCAGACATCACTTCCCAGGGCGGTGAATATGGAGGAATACCGGCTTCACGTAATATTGGATTCAGTATTAAACTATCATTTTGATTAACTATGTTATTTAATAAATAGAAAAACATGAAAAATCATATATACAAAATTTATTTCGCTGTCGGTTTAGCTTGCATAGTAAGTAGCTGTACAAAAGACTTCAACCAGATGAATGTGAATCCTAACCAGGTAACGGATGTGCCGTATAAAGCAATGCTGACAAATTCGATCAATAGTATTGCCCGCGCATATTATACGAGCATTTATTGTGATAACTGGGCAAGGTACCGTGCAAGAACCATTTATAATCAAAATGATCAATATCAGCTGGATGGCAGTTCAACAAATTTTAATGCTTATTCGGGCCATTTGAAAGATTTGAAGCTTACCATGGAAAAGGCCCAGGCAGCAAATGATTTAAATACTGTTGCAGCAACAAAAATACTCACTGCATATGTTTATCAGAATTTAACAGATTTGTATGGCGATATACCTTATTCTGAGGCATTAAAGAATACAGCAAATCCTCCAATTATAAATCCTAAATATGATACTCAAAAGAGTATTTATTTGGATCTGATTGATAAGCTGAAAGAGGCAAATTCAATGATTAATGTAAACACTAACATAGGGAGTGCTGATATTCTGTTCGGCGGGAATATGACAAAGTGGAAAAAATTTGCAAATTCTTTATTGTTGCGAATGTATATGAGGATATCGCTGGTTGAACCGGCGATTGCAAAACCCGGAATCGAAGAAATAATCGCAAACCCTTCAAAATTTCCGGTAGTTACATCCAATAGTGAAAACATTTACATGAACTGGATTGCAGGTGATGCCAATTACAGGAGTCCAAGCTGGATGGACCCTCTTACTTACTCAAAAAGTGAAATTGTTATTGAAGCATCTGTCGTCCAATTTCTTAATAGTAGAAATGATCCACGACTTCCATTGTATGCCGAAAAATCTATTAATCCTCCTTTTGTTTATGGGGGATTGCCGCTTGGTACTGCCGGACAGGCCTCAACAAATTTATCACTTGTGGGAATTGCTCAATTTCAAAGTGATAATGTCCCATCTAGATTACTGAGATACTCTGAAGTGATGTTTATACTTGCTGAAGCTGCATTAAATGGTTGGAATGTTGGCATGACCGCTAAACAAGCATATGACGCTGCAGTAACTGCTAGTATTACGGAAATTGGTGCTTCGCCAGGTGCTTATCTGACGAATACCCTTGTTGATTTTAATGGAGGTAAGCCACAAAGAGAATTGATTGGTGATCAAAAATGGATTGCTTTATTCCCAGATGGAATTCAAGGATGGGCGGAAGTACGGCGTACTGATTATCCTGTCAGTGTTGCCACAACGGAGCCTCTTGGAAATTTATACCCCGGAAAAGGTGTAATCAAGAGATTTCCTTATCCATATAGTGAGGGTATTTCAAATTCCATAAGTCTTTCTGCAGCATTAGCAGCTCAGCCAGGTATTAATAATGAAAAATTTGGAAAGGGAGTTTGGTGGGATATAAAGTAGTGTTACTTAATAAAGGGTGTCAGATATAATCTGTATTTAACTAATTATAAAAACCATTGCCCTTCATCAATCAGTGATCATTTTTAATCAGAAGAATATGAATAAAAACTTATTGTTGCTACTTTTTCTGTTAATACTTTTTGCATGTATTTCCACGAAGGGATATAAGCAAACAAAAGCAACTTTACCCAATATCGTGTTCATCCTCGCTGATGATATGGGTTATGGGGATGTAGGCATCTATAATCGAGAGTCGCTTATACCTTCTCCAAATATGGATAAGCTGGCATCAGAAGGTATTATGTTTACGGATGCACATAGTCCGGCTTCACTGTGTACCCCGAGTCGTTATGGGTTCCTTACTGGCAGATACTGTTTTAAAACAAGAGTCAAAAACGGAGTTATATTAGGATATGATGAAGCCCCACTTATTGAAAGTGGCAGGAATACAATCGCTTCTATACTGAAGAGTAAAGGATATAATACCGCATTTATAGGGAAATGGCATCTTGGAATGACTTGGCCAACAAAGAATGGTTATATTATTCAGGATGATCGTAATGACTGGAAAAATTCAGGAGCATACTATGAAAATGAGGAGCAAATCGATTTCACGAAAGCTATTACAGGAGGTCCGAACGAGCGTGGTTTTAATTATTTTTTTGGAACATTAGGATGTTCATCGAGTGATCCGCCATATTGTTTTATTGAAAACAATAAAACTGTGGGTATTCCATCTGTTAGAAGTACAGAGGAACTTCATAAACTCCCCGGCTTTGCTCCAGGATTAATGGTAAAGGATTTTTCATTAGAAAATATAGATACTTTTTTTACAGGGAAAGCAATAAAATTTATTGGTGATCATATCACTAACGCCCAGGGAAAACCTTTCTTCATGTATTTAGCCCTCAATTCGCCACATAATCCTTTCCTTCCGCCTGATTTTGCTAAAGGGAAAAGTAAGGAAGGGCCAAGAGGCGATCTAGTGACAGTTGTTGATTGGAGTGTTGGCAAATTGATGGATGTTCTGAAACAGTATGGGCTAGAACAAAATACTTTGGTAATAGTTACCAGTGATAATGGTGCAGTAAAAGGAGCCAATGGGCATAAATCGGAAGGTGATTTCAATGGCTATAAGGGAGGGAGTATGGAAGGTGGACACAGGATACCATTTATAGCAAGGTGGCCCGGGAAAATAATGCCGGGAAGTGTGAGTAACGAGACAATTAGTTTAACAGATATGTTTGCAACTTTTGCTGACTTGGTTTCTTACAAGAAACTAGATTCAGAAGGTGAAGATAGTTATAATGTTTTGCCCACTTTTTTTGCTAAAAGACAAGAGAATTCAGATGAACGCGTAAGAGTCTTTCACTCAGGAGGCGGAGTATTTTCAGTACGAAAAGGACATTGGTTATTAATTGAGGAAGGAAGTGGAACCCAAGTAAAAAAAACCAATAATAAAGAAGGTAATATTGAAGCAAAGGCTCAGCTTTATAATCTGTTGAACGATCCTTACGAAAGAGTTAACGTATGGGATAAGAATCCGGAAATTGTAAAGGAGCTAAGTATTCTCGTTGAAAAATATAAATCAGATTCCAACAAATAATGGAGCCATAAACACGTATTTATAATCAATAAATGAAGTTGTTATTATTGGTAATTAAATTTATAGAATTATGAAAAAAAATTTTTTAGCCATATTTTTATTTTTTTTAGTTTATGCAGGATTGCAAAATAATGCTGATGCGCAAACTGCTAAAAGAAAAGTAGTACCTCCAAATATTGTAATCATTCTGATGGATGATATGGGGTATGGTGATATAGGAGCTTATGGAGGAACAGACTATACAACACCAAAAATTGATAAACTTGTTGCAAGTGGGATGCGGTTTACGAATTTCTATTCACCTCAACCAATTTGTACGGCTTCTCGTGTAGGCTTATTAACCGGATGCTACCCAAACCGGATTGGACTGGTTGACGCACTGCCTCCCAATTCTCCAATTGGTATCAGTGACAATGAAATGACCATTGCACAAATGCTCAAAAAAAGAGGATATGCAACAGGTATGGTTGGCAAATGGCACTTAGGTGACGCAGAAAAATTTTTACCATTGCAGCATGGATTTGATGAATATTTTGGTATACCCTATTCAAATGATATGTGGCCTGTTGACTATGAAGACAAACCAATTACAAATCCTAAAAACAGACGATCAAAATGGCCACCGCTTCCATTAATAGATGGAAATAAAATAGTTCGAACCATCGAAAAACTAGAAGATCAACGTACGATTACTACAGAATATACAGAACGTGCAGTGCGTTTTATTGATCGCCATAAAAAGCAGCCATTTTTTATGTACTTGGCGCATACAATGGTTCATGTTCCGATTGCCGTTTCTGATAAATTCAAAGGAAAAAGTAAACAAGGACTTTTTGGAGATGTGATGATGGAAATCGACTGGTCGGTGGGAGAAATCGTAAATGTAATTCATAAAAATGGGTTAGAAAAAAACACCTTAATTATTTTCACCAGTGATAACGGTCCATGGCTCACATTTGGGAATCATGCCGGCTCCGCAGGTGGGTTACGGGAAGGCAAGATGACTACTTATGATGGAGGACAAAAAGAACCATCTATATTCAGCTGGCCGGGTGTAATACCTGCAGGAACTATCAGTAATAAACTTGCTTGTGGTATTGATATCTTACCAACAATTGCGGCTATTACAGGTGCTACATTACCGATTAACAAAATTGATGGGGTTAATATTCTTCCATTATTACGTGGTGATCAAAATGCAAATCCTCGCGATCGCTTGTATTATTATTTTGATGAAAATAGCCTTGAGGCAGTTAGAGATGGGACCTGGAAACTGGTATTGCCGCATAAAAGTGCTTCCAACGAAAATGAAATTCCTGGAAAAGATGGCAGGCCCGGAAAAATTCATACTGATTCAACAGGGCTGGCATTGTATGATTTAAGAAGGGATCCCGGTGAACGATATAATGTGCTGGCGCAAAATCCACAAATAGTTAAGCGATTACTACTTCTGGTTGAAGAGGCTAGGGAAGATTTGGGAGATGACCTTACAGGAAGACCCGGTAAGAACAGGAGACCCACAGGCAAATTATAAGAATTTTCAAAAAAATAAAGCCATACTTATTGACTTTCCATTAAGTCATTTTTTATTCATTAATAAATTAAATCTGCTTTAATGTTAACACTTTTGGGGTAAATCTCATGGCTTTTATTGGGGTTCACTGTGCAAATGAATGAACAGGTTAATAAAGTCAGGTTAGAAAATTAAAATCCTTGTTATGAGATTTTATTGTATTGTCTTTTTGAGCCTTTTTGTCATCCCAAGTTCGGTATGTCTTTCCCAAAAGAACTCGATTGACAGAACCCGACCCAATATTATTGTGTTTCTTGCTGATGATCTTGGTTATGGGGATCTTGGCTGCTACGGAAATCCAATTATTAAAACGCCCAACTTCGACAGACTTGCAAAAGAAGGTGTTATTCTAACCGATTGCCATTCAGGTGGTACTGTTTGTTCTCCTTCCAGAGCAGCACTACTTACAGGTAGAAAGCCTTACAGGATGGGATTTTATTATATAGCAGGAGGCCAAACGTATCTCCAGTCTGATGAAATAACAATTCCAGAAATGCTTAAGAATAAAGATTATTCGACTTGTTTTGTTGGCAAATGGCACTTATCAACTCTCGAGAAGACAAAAGTTAACCAGCCCGGCCCAGGAAATCAGGGTTTTGATTATTGGATGGGAACTACCCATAATCCGTTTGACGGCCCTGCAAATACCAAGGAGCTTATCCGCAATGGTGTGCCTGTGGGTCAGGTAAATGGCTGGTTTTGTGATGTGATTGTTGATGAAGCAAACAATTGGTTAACTGAAAAGCGCGACAAGACTAAACCATTTTTTCTATATGTAGCGTCACACGAACCACATACACCAATCGCCCCTCCAAAAACATACAGTGATATGTATGATACTCCAGAGGTTGATTCTCTTGAGAAGAAAATTAACTACGGGTATGTGGCACGACCGCCCAATGATATTTCATCGAATAAAAAATATTATTATGGTACGGTTACCCAATTGGATAATGCCTTCGGTAAATTATTAAAAACAGTTGATAGCCTGGGCCTTCGCGATAATACCATCATTTTCGTTACTAGCGATAATGGACCGGAAACCCCTGTAACTATAGAAGAATCTCTTGGACAATGGAACGAACCTATACGTGACAACTCTTTTGGAACACCCGGCATTTACCGGGGTATGAAGAGATTTGTATATGAAGGAGGCCATCGTGTTCCGGGAATTGTGAGATATCCGGGAATTATTCCCGCCGGAACAAAAAGTGATCAGTTATTTGATGGCACAGATGTATTTCCTACAATATGCAAAATGGTTGGATTGTCATTACCCAATAGTGTTACATACGATGGGGTTGCAAATTTTAATGCTTTCCTTAACAAGCCGGCTGCAAGAAAAAACCCGGCAATGTGGATGTATCCGAATCATTTGGATACTTATTTCAGAATGCCTTCGATGGTGATGCGTTCAGGTAAGTATTCGTTAGTTGGTTGGTTACCTACGAAGACTGATTCCATGTCCCTAAATGATTGGTTTTTTAAATATGGTCCCGTTAAATATGAGCTATATGATCTCAAGAATGATCCTGCTCAAAAACAAAACTTGGCACTAAAAAAGCCACAAATTGTCAACTCCCTTAAAGATATTATGTCAAAATTATGGCAGGAAATGAGAGACGAAGGGAAATCATTGATTGTGAATAAACAAAATAAATAAAGCGAAGTGGTTAGACCGAGAAGAGAAAAATAGAATATCAATTCTGAACCCCAAAAGTTTTGAAAAAAATTGATAAAATTATTCCTTTTTAGAAAATTTCAAATTAAACTATTGTAAGTATATGAAAATAAATAGAGAGTATAGTAGATCGCTTATCTGTTTTGCTTATGGAGTAATGTTTTTTCCTTTTATTGGGCTAGGCCAAAAGGTAATCTCCAACGATAGGAATGAAAAAAAAATTGCCGCAACCACAAAGTCAGGATTTACATACCAGAATATAAAAGCGGAAAAAGAAACAAATAAAAAGAGGCCCAATGTTATCCTGGTAATGACAGACGACCAGGGTTACGGTGATATATGTGCTAATGGCAGCCCATATTTAAAAACGCCCAATCTGGATCAACTATATAAGGAAAGCACAAGACTTACAAATTTTCACTCGGATCCTTGTTGTTCACCAACACGTGCTGCTTTAATGACGGGGCAATATTCTGCGCGTTCGGGTGTATGGCATACTACTGGAGGAAGATCCATGTTAGACCAAGCAAAAATAACAATGGCTGATGTGTTTAAATTCAATGGGTATAAAACGGGCATATTTGGAAAATGGCATCTCGGAGAAAGTTATCCGTTCAGGCCACAGGACCGGGGATTTGAGGAGTCAGTAGTATTAGCAGGTGGTGGGGTTGGCAGTAACAGTGATTACTGGGGCAACGATTATTTTGATGATACCTATTTACATAACGGGAAACCCCAGAAATATAATGGGTATTGTGACAAAGTTTGGTTTGACGAAGCCATCTCTTTTATCCATAAAAACAGAGAACAGCCCTTTTTTTGTTACCTCCCTACCAACATTCCGCATGCACCATTACGAGTAGATAAAAAATATTCGGATCCATACCGAACAACTTTTGGAATATCAGATAGGCTGGCGAATTATTATGGTATGATAGCTGAGTTTGATGAACAATTAGGAAGATTAATGAAAGAAATCAAGCTAATGGGTTTAGAAGAAAATACCATTGTTGTATTCATGTCTGATAACGGTCCCTGCCCCTGGTTCGGCGGAGTGAAAATAAATAACGATGGCTTCTTACAAGAGGGCTATAGTGCAGGTATGCGCGGCGGTAAAATTTGGGGGTATGATAATGCACATAGGGTTCCCTGTTTTATACGGTGGCCCGGGGGAGGGATAAAACAGGGAAAAAATCTGAATGACCTGACGGCTCATTTTGATTTACTCCCCACTTTTATTGATGCCTGTGGATTAAAAAATCCTGTACGGGAAAAATTTGACGGAGAAAGTCTGTTACCAATTTTAACTGCCAAAAAAGTAAAGGGTAAAGATCGTACGATCATTGTTCAAAATCAACGTGTGGATTTTCCTGTTAAATATAAAGAATACCAGGTGTTGACTGATAGATGGAGATTGGTTAATTCCTATATGAAAGAATTGGAGGATATGGAAGAATTTAATAAAGGAAATACAGCAACAGGAACCCCTCCTTTATTTTTGAAAGCAGATCAATACGAGTTGTATGATATACTTGCAGATCCGGGAGAAAAAATTAACCTTGCAACTCAGTTTCCTGAAATTGTTAATAAGCTAAATCAAAACTATGAGGATTGGTGGAATTCTGTTTCAAAAAAATTCGATCAATATAATAACATCATTGTAGGGTCTGCAAAAGCCAATCCTTCTGTATTAGATGGTCAGTCTGCGCATGAAAAAGGAAAACTGCGCGTATGGGCCATAGAAGTGGAAACTGATGGAAGATATAAGATCGATATAGCCCGATGGCCAAAAGAAGCCAATAAACGCATTTCAGAAAATAAAGCAGGAAAATCAGTATCTGCATTCGGCAAGGCAAGTTTGCAAGTGGGGAACGATTGGAAAGAAATAGAGATTAATGAGGCTAATAAAGAGGCTACATTCTATGTTGACTTAAAGGCAGGCAAAACTAGTCTCCAGGCTTTTTTTAACGTAACTTCAGTTAGTCAAAAGTTGAACGCAGAATATATTTATGTAGAACGTATTGGTTTAGCCGATCCTCAAAAACTTAAAGTTTATCATGGGGTCAATCCGGATGAAATATTAAAATAACAAAACGTTTAATGGAATCTATTAACAAATAAGACCATACTATGAATGATATTAAAATGGGTTTCGCCGATATTGTAATTATTATAATCTACATTATTGGTATTCTCTCCATCGGACTATATTCCGTTCGTAAAAATAAAATGACCAGTACTAATTATTTTTTAGCCGGGAGAAGCTTGAATTGGATTGTGGTGGGAGCGGCATTATTTGCATCCAATATATCAACAATCCATATCGTAGGACTTGCTGCTTCCGGATATAACGAAGGGTTTGTATGGGGGAATTTTGAATGGATGGCTGTTTTCACACTTGTTCTGCTGGCACTCATATTTGCCCCTTTCTATTTTAAAACAAAGATATCTACGCTTCCTGAGTTTTTAGAAAAACGGTACGGCCCATCTTCCAGGATGTTTGTTGCCTTCATGGGAATTATTGCAGCGTTGTTTATTCATCTTGGTATGAGTTTATATGCAGGCGCTGTGGTATTCGAATCCTTCTTCGGGATCAATGTGTATCTATCCATTTTTATCATTTCCGCTATTACTGCCATATACACAATTATCGGAGGTTTAAAAGCGGTGATGATAACCGAAACGGTACAAACGGTGATATTGATTTCCGGTACTTTATTACTCACTGTTTTTGGAATTTTAGAATTGCCCAAACACGGGATCACTACATTCACTCAATTTCAGGCATCTTTAAAACATGGGCAACTCAGTTTGTTGCATTCTGCCGCATCAGTAAAAGCGCTTACGCCCAATGGTCATGATACGGGGCTTACCTGGTATGCGGTTCTTTTGGGATACCCGGTTTTAGGTATTTGGTATTGGTGTACGGATCAAACACATGTTCAGCGTATTTTAAGTGCACGTACACTGGATGATTCGCAGAAAGGCGCTTTGTTTGCCGGCTTTTTAAAAATACTTCCCGTTTTTATTTTAATACTCCCCGGCGTAATAGGGTATGTATTGTATAAAGATGTGATTGGAACAAACGCCAATCAAACATTTCCGGTATTGATCTCCCGTCTGCTTCCGGTTGGTGTAAAAGGCATTGTTGCAGCAGCGCTGTTATCTGCTTTAATGAGTGTGGTTGCTGCTGCTTTAAATAGTTCAGCAACGCTTGTTTCCGTTGACATTGTTAAACGTTTCAGACCATCCATCACAGATAAAGGGCAGGTAATGATCGGCAGAATTGCCTCAGTTGTTATCATGCTGGTGGCTATGTTATGGTCTACACAAGGCGGTAATTTTTCCAGCATCTTTGAAGCGATCAATAAAATTGCTGCTGCAATGGCCCCACCAATCACTACCGTGTTCTTGTTGGGTGTATTCAGCAAGCGGGGCACAAAAGAAGCTTCCATCATTACACTTTGCGTGGGCTTCCTGCTGGGCATCATCTCCTTCTGTTTGGACTATGTTCCTATCAGCGGTAAAATGTACATCACTGATGACCTGGGGATACCTTTTATGATGCAGGCATGGTGGCTGTTCTGTATCAATTGTGTGATCTATTATATTGTTAGCTATCAAACGCCCAAACCCGATCCTGTTGCCATTGCCGAATGTACCTGGCCCAGCCCGCTTTCCGTAATAACGCAAGGAAAATTTGAGGGAATACGCGATGTTCGATTGTTAGCCGGTATGCTTTTATTATTCCTGATTATTATGTATGCGATTTTTCATTAAAATGGGGAAATTCGGATGAAGACTTGTTAATTCAGGTAAAAATAATCACTGTTCATCCCGCTACCTTCATGTATAACGATTTAAACTTTTTTGAATGAGAAAGCTTTTACAATTTACAACAGCCTTGTTACTTGCTGCTTCACTGATGCCGGCTTATTGCCAGATCTCTACTACCTCTGTATTAATAGATAAAAAGGAATTTGATCCCTCAACATTATTGTGGTACAAATCACCCGCATCTGTATGGGAGGAAGCCCTTCCGGTAGGCAATGGCCGTTTGGGTGCCATGGTATTTGGAAAGAATAATGAGGAAAGAATTCAATTGAATGATGATACCTATTGGAGTGGTGGCCCGTATTCAACGGTAGTGAAAGGAGGGTATAAGGAATTACCAAAAATTCAGAAAGATGTTTTTGAAGGTAATCCGCTGAAGGCCCATAAACTTTTTGGAAGATATTTAATGGGGTATCCGGTTGAGCAGCAGAAATACCAGTCTTTGGGAGAACTGATCTTAAAATTCAATAATGAAAAAGAGGTAACCGAATATAAACGTTGGCTAGATCTGAAAACCGGTATCACCTGTGTAAAATATAAAGTAAATGGGGTAACCTATCAGAGAGAAGTATTTGCTTCAGTACCTGATCAAACTATTGCCGTAAGGATAACTGCAGATAAACCCGGCAGTATTTCTTTTTCTGCTGAATTACGTGGTGATCGAAATAAGGCGCATTCAAATTATGCAACGGATTATTTCAAAATGGATGGCATGGGCAATGATGGTCTGGTACTAAAAGGAAAATCTGCAGACTATCTGGGGGTGGAAGGAAAACTTCGATATGAAGCAAGATTGAAAGCAGTTGCAGTTGGTGGTAAGATGAAAGTGGATGATATTGATCTGGTCGTAGAAAATGCCAATTCTGTTACACTGTATTTTTGTAATGCCACCAATTTTGTTAACTACAAAGATGTTAGTGGTGATTATCATTCGAAGGTGGAAGCTTATCTGAAGAATATTGAATCCAAGAGTTACGATCTTATCAAAGAATCTGCAATAAAAGATTATCAGACTTTCTTCAATCGTGTTTCGCTTGCCCTGCCCACTACAGAAAATTCTTTTCTTCCTACCGACGAAAGGGTTAAAAGTTTTCCTACTAAATCTGATCCTCAACTGGCTTCCCTTTGTTACCAGTTTGGAAGATATGTTCTCATTTCCTCTTCGAGGCCCGGTACACAACCCGCAAATCTTCAGGGTATCTGGAATAGCAATATGAACCCATCCTGGGATTCAAAATATACTACCAATATCAATACCGAAATGAATTACTGGCCGGTAGAAACGGCTAACCTTTCAGAAATGGCTAAGCCATTGATTCAAATGGTAAAAGATCTTACAGACCAGGGTAGTGAAGTAGCAAAAGAACATTATGGTGCCGGTGGTTGGGTACTTCATCAAAATACAGATATATGGAGAGTTGCCGCACCAATGGATGGACCAACCTGGGGAACCTTTACGGTAGGCGGGGCCTGGTTATCGACACAACTTTGGGAACATTATTTATTTAGTTTAGATACCAATTATCTTAAAGACATATATCCTGTTTTAAAGGGGTCAGTAAAATTCTTTATGGATTTTTTGGTTGAGTATCCTAAAAATAAAAACTGGCTGGTAACCAATCCATCCACCTCGCCTGAAAATCCACCCAAAGGTCCCGGTTACAAATATTTTTATGATGAAGTAACTTCCATGTATTATTTTACTACCATTTGTGCAGGTTCTTCTATCGATATGCAAATCCTCACAGACCTTTTCAATGATTATGTTGCCGCAACAAAAGTGTTGGGTATTGATAAGGATTTTTCAGATAAAGTGGCAATCGCAAGATCAAGGTTAGTGCCCCCGCAGATTGGCAAAGACGGTATGCTGCAGGAATGGGCAGAAGATTTTGAACAAATGGAAGCAAAACACAGACATATTTCCCTTCTTTACGGCTTATACCCCGGTAATGTTATTTCAGTGAAAAAAACACCATCGTTAATAGAGCCCGTAAAAAAAGTACTTGAGGAGCGGGGAGATGATGGTGCCGGTTTTTCAAGAGCCTGGAAAATGAGTATTTGGGCCAGGCTGTATGATGGAAATAGGGCGTATAAAATTTTTAAGGGGTATATAGATAAGCAATGCTTTCCGCAACTGTTTGCAAAATGTTTTACTCCCATGCAGGTGGATGGTTCACTGGGTGTTACAGCCGGCATTACCGAAATGCTGGTTCAATCCTTTGAAGGGGTTATTGATCTGTTACCCGCCCTGCCAGATGAATGGACTGAGGGATCCTTTAACGGTGTTTGTGCAAGAGGGGCTTTTACAGTAAACTTTGATTGGAAGAATAGTAAGCTCACCAAAGCAGTTCTTTTTTCAAAAGAGGGAGGAGTATGCAGGATGAATGCCAAAATACCTGTAATGGTTTCACGCAATGGAAAGAAAATAACTGTCAAAAATAACGGGAACGGGATTGTGGAGTTTACAACGCAGAAAGGGGAACAATACGAAATCAATCCTCAATAAAAAATGCTTATCCCAAATTTGATATAGAACTTGAAGAAATCTTTTTCATTTTTTTGGATCACGGCTTTCTGGAAATAGGGGGATTATGTTATGAGTGACCAACGCTCATGCGGCGAAAAAACAAAATATTCGCTGCATATTTGCGGTGATTAAATCCTAAATAAATAAAATAAAACGTATGTCGTTTACTGATTGGTCTGAATTAAATAATAAACTCGAAAAAACTTTTAAGTTCAATAACTATAATGATGTTGTTTTATTCTCCAATAAAGTAATGCAAATTGCCATTATCCAAGACCATCATCCAGAAATTAATATCCATTATAACTTTGTGAAAGTATTGATTACCGATCATGAGAAAGGAGCGGTTTCGGAAAAATGCCACCGGTTTATTAATGAGGTCAATAAAATTAATTAGGAGGATCTTTTAGCGCTGGTCAATCGTTCCGAAAAAAAATCAAGTCGAATTAAATCTGACTAGTATGCTTTTTTAAAATCCGCTTGCCCTCTGCTTTAACGGCGGCGGTTTTTCTAAAACGCCATATAATATCACTGGCATATTTTCTAGATACTTCTAAATCAACAATGGGTGTAGGATAGTGTTTACCAATATTACATTGATAAAGTTCTTGTTCTATGGCACTGAGTTTCCAGGGCTCGTGGATTTGATTGGCGGGAATATTTACTAGCTCACTTACCCATTGCTTAATAAACAAACCATCTGCATCGTGTTCCATTGAATTTTTAATGGGGTTATAAATTCTAACAGTGTTAATGCCAGTTACACCAGATTGCATTTGTAATTGTGGATAGTGAATACCGGGTTCGTAGTCTAAAAATTGTCGCGCTAAAAAATGTAGGTCGCGCCAGTCTTGCCAAAGATTAAATACAAAAAAAGAAACGACCATGGCGCGCATCCTAAAATTTAAATAGCCTGTTGTTGCTAAGCAGCGCATGCAAGCGTCAATAATTGGTACACCGGTTTTTCCATCCTGCCAAGCTTTAATAAAAATTTCGTTTCTTGGTTTTTCAATTTGATCAAACGCTGCGTTCACGTTTTCAAATTCCATTCTACATTCGTCTTCAAATTTTTGCATAAAATGGCAGTGCCAGTGTAGGCGCGATATAAAGTTTGATAGGGCGCTTTTATTGGGTGATGTAGCATAATGCTGACTGGTATACTGGTACAACATGCGCATACTAATATTGCCATAAGACAAATAAGGCGATAAACGGCTGCAGCTTTTTCTACTCAACAATGGCTTCGAAATATGCTTACTATAATTCACCGCGCGCTCTT
>Ga0214919_10000301_pt1 | contig 84114 bp, 69 predicted proteins | sample LL1503_MetaG_FD_177994 | JGI IMG/M metagenome (GOLD analysis project Ga0214919, IMG submission 177994) | Freshwater microbial communities from Lake Lanier, Atlanta, Georgia, United States - LL-1503 | ecosystem: Environmental > Aquatic > Freshwater > Lake | place: USA: Georgia | collected...
TTTTATGGAGAACAAAATAGTAATAAAAAACTAAACATTGCTAAAGAAATTATTGAACGCGGAATAATTTTTGCACCTGGCTTTATTAAAGAAGTGAAAAAATTTATTGACTCTTACAAAAATGATATGATTGAAGCTTTTTATGGAGAACAAAATAGTAATAAAAAACTAAACATTGCTAAAGAAATTATTGAACGCGGAATAATTTTTGCACCTGGCTTTATTAAAGAAGTGAAAAAATTTATTGACTCTTACAAAAATGATAAAGCGCTCTCGCAACCGGTAGGAGTATCACAACAATATGCAGTACCATTATCGCGTTCAGACGACTATGATGAAGAGTTATCGCAACCGGTATTTGGAGTATCACAACAATATGCACTAAAATCATCGTATTCAGACGACGGTGCGAGAGCTTCCTCGCGACCGGTAGGAGTATCACAACAATATGCATTATCGCGTTCAGCCGACTATGAGGAAGAGTTATCGCAACCGTTATCGGGCATAACGGAGATTAGCTCTTTTAAAAAACCCATTAATAAAAATATAACTTCATCTGGGGATGATATATATTTGGGCGATGTATCTTCGGATTATAGTGATGATAGTCAAACGGTAATAACAAACTCATCAGGTCAAACGGTAATAACAAACTCATCAGGTCAAACGGTAATAACAAACTCATCAGATGCAAGTGCAAAAGTAAAAGAAGAAACATTGAATGAAGCTAACGAAATTGCACTATCAACCGACGCCGAACTGGCAGAATATCAAGAGATATTTGATTTAGTTAAAGGCAGTTCTTCTTTTATTACATTTGCAAACAACATTTGTGGAGGTTTGAAATTTATAGAAAAGGCGGCATCTGCAGCAGCATCTGCTGCTGTTGCTACCACTCAACAAATAGTTTCTCCGTATCATTATGCTATGAATGGTTTCATAGATATATTATATTTGACTAAAGAAAACTTTACTAAACATTCTATGTCAAGCATTAAAGAAAAAGTAAGTGAAACAATTCAGGAAATACAAGACAAAATAAATAAACCAAAATTTAAAAAATTGCAAATCAAGTTTATATTAATAAAACTAGCTATGATTAACAGATTAACTGAAGTAGTAATAGTCATGTTAAATAAACAATTAAACATAGCCAACACTGAATATATGGACTTAGACATGTTGATTGAAATAGCAAATGATCCAATTATGTTTAGCTTATTTAAATCAATTCAAACTGCATTCATATTGCATTTTGGCAAAGAACGTGCTGCTGAAGTACCCGAAATGCTAAATGATGTAAGATATAGAATCAATATGATTATAGAACTATTACTTATTGCACAAAACAACCCTTTAGAACAAATTACAAAACTAAAACAATTAAGCTATGAAACCTTGTTAAATGCTATTCCTAAAATAGATTTTTTAGAAGAATTTTTACTACCAACTAGTCTTTTACATAAAATAACTATTGACCATAATGATGACAGTTATAGTATTAATTTAAGACATGCTTTAGTGTTAATTGTATATAATAAACTAGTGACAGAAAGATTATATGAACAATCCCAAGAAGAAACAACAAGAGAAGACCGCAGAAAAGCTTCTGAAAGTGTAGAAGAAAAAGCATACCGAGAAAGAATAGAAGAGCTTACTAAAGAAATTTATGAAACAACCGATGATACGAAAATAGATGGTATTTTGTTGAAACTAGCTGAGGTATATATGAGGGCGCCTCACCATGAAAGAACGCAAGCACCTAAACGAAAAACAAACATACAGCCAATTACAGTAGACGAACTACTTGATGAAATTGTTAGAGAATATGGATACGACCGGAGGGAACTAATTAATAATGATAATTTAACATACCGCGAGGAGTTAAACAGAACGTTTAAACGTGATATGATTATAACAGATGAAAATCTATTACCAATTGTATGCATATTAGCTAATGCAACAATGTATACAATTGGTAATAGATTTGCATTTAACAATTCGATGGAGGTCTATACGGCAGATCCCGCCAACAGTGGCGATAAATTTCAATTAGGATTTATTTTAGACAAGAATATTATAAATTTTAATTTGATTATTGAATATTTTAAACAAGATGTCATACAACATATTAATAGGTCTACGAAATTGTTTTTAAACGCACGTATTCTTGAAATAATTGGGCCTGCTAGATTAACTTGTTCAAATGATGTAGAACAAGCTAGGGCTCAAGATGAAAGAGCTGGACGTATGAAAGCAGTGCCGGTTGAAGAAGTGAAATCAAATATATTTAACCCCAAAAAGGGCGGAAAGAAATCCCATACCTCCAAAAAACACCCAAAAAAACACCCAAAAAAACACACCCACAAAAAAGGCAAGCGTTTTACTCGCAAACTTAAAAAGAACCATAAAACACGTTATGGTCATACCAAGAAACACTAAACTCTTTAGGAATATTCATGAATATTCATGAATATTCTAAAACTTGAACCACAGTTCTACATTGTTGAACATTTCAAACACCTATTATTTAGAATTATAAATAGAAATATTTTATACAGATATATATAATTATAAAATTGCATTTTGAACTATAAAAGTTTAGTCTATATAAAATGCCTTTCTAATACCTTATCAACATGCATTTATAATATCCAGCATTTCCTCTGGATACGACATATCTTTCAAAATCTTCATAGCCCCTTGTATTTTTGAAATACCATGTTCCAATTTATACGTAAACTGATATCCACCATTAGCATCCGTAGGTTTAACGCCCATTTTGTAATTCCGGACTTTTGAAGACTTTTTAAACTTTTTGCAGACATACACATAATGTGTAGTCAACATAAAATCCATATTTTCATATTTAGACAAATATTTCAAAAATGCATACGCCGATTTACCCGCCTCCGTCGGGTTTGTCCCCGAATACAATTCGTCTAAAATAGCAAAATGCCGTGCATCTTGGTTCTCCGGAGAACTAACCATATCAATGATTTCTTTGCAACGGCGCGATTCCGCCTGAAATAAACTGTCGCGTCCCGACGTATCCGGTATATTCAAATACGAATGAATATGTGTATAAGGAACCACTAACCCCGATTTATAGAAACCACAACCCACTTGTTGGGAGAACACTATATTGATAGCCATACTTTTCAACAACGTCGTTTTTCCGGCTGCATTAGGTGCACTAATAATCATGTTTTTGTCTAATCCACACGTATTGGATATAGAACCAACGCCTAAATGTGCCGGATAATATTGTTCTACGAACTTTGTGAAATGTTTTTTCGTTTTTGTTTTTCCTAAATAATAATCCGCGCATGCAATATTTCCAACAGTTAGGTTCTCCCAAACTCCCATTAAATTGTCTATATATCCTTCAAATCCCATTGAATATCGCAATGATTCGCCGTATTCTTCCACTGAATACACACGGTAATAACATTTCATCATATATCCAATAGAACTCGCATTTTTATAGTTATACTGGAACGGTTCTATTCTACTAAGTTCATTGGACAAATCGCGGAGAACTTCGCAATGAGTTTGCGTCTTCTGGCAAAATGCAGTGTAATAAGATTTCGCACAATGCATCGCCGAAAAGCATTCCATTTTGGCAACCGAACCAGCTACATATTTTTTCAGTTCAACAAGGTGATGATTAATGCGAGTTATAGTCAAATGGAATCGCAAGCACGATTTTATATTTTGATATATCTGAAACCCGTAAAATGCACCTAACAAAAGTATATACAATATTTTCTCCAAGCTTAGTGGTCCGGTAAATTGTTTCAAAATATTTCCTAGGAAATGACCCTTAGATATAACCAAAAGCATATCCATGTATGTGCGTAAACTTATAGACACCCCCTTGATTTTCAATAAAAAAAATGGCACTAACAAAAACAGAAAAGGGAGTAATAGTGAAAATACGGGGGATAATATTTGCGCCATGGAAAAAATCTGCAAAAACTGGGAAGAATTATTCACATGGCGAAACATATTCCAATCAATATACGAATATCGGTCCATAAATCCGTCATCTTCTTTGATGGATTTCCATATTTCCACCACTTTTGTGGTATCCGGAACCAAGGATACTATATCGCCCCCTAAAGACTCTTTATATTTAGGAATAGTTTGTATAACTTGTTTCGTGTCTTCCAAATATCCGATATCACTTGTATATTGCTGAGCCCAATAAGGGAATAGTTCTTTGGCAAACTGATGCGTGGGTTGAAATAGAATATTATACATGGGTGCAGTTTCACTTTGTGAAATAACTAGTTCTAGATCGGAAGAAACCGTTGGAGCTAAACTGTGTATTTTACTTTCGTCTAAATAAGTAATTGGAAGTTTGAATACGTCATGAAAAATTGGTTGTGATATAGACTGTTCCTCAATCGTTTGGGCTGAAATTGTAGAAGAATCGTCGTCGGTTTCCATTGAAAATCGTTTTTTGACTTGTTGTAATATAGATTGCATATAATTATGCAATATATAATATGTTTTTTTGCTAGACGCACATGAACAGTCATTACTGTCTAGGTGTGTGGTATGATGCCCGAGGGCATAACATACCATACATCTAGCATCATGCTTGTCATATGGATTTTTAATCCATACGACCAGACATTAAACCGCGGCACCGGCACTGACGGCCTCAGTAGCTGACTGACGCTTTAGGAAGTGCTTATTGATGTATTTCTGAATAGTGAAATGGGTCAATAACACGTCCTTGACCTCATCGCCTAAAATACGCAAGAGTGGTTCATTTGGAATAATAATTGATTTTTTCTCCGGGTTTTGCAATTTGTTTTCGGCAATATATGTCATCAAACGCTTGGTGACATCTGTGCGCGGGATTTGACTTCCAGGTTCTAGACCCATAAACTCGCACAATTCAGTACTTACGGGAACAGGTAGCGCAAATCCACTTGGCTTTCTAGGCTTCTTTGGCTTGGAACTTTTCTTGACCATCTTTTTAATGGCCTTCTCAAATGCCTTTTCCAACTGTTTGAAGTCATTTAGTGTATCATCCGCCTCTTTCTTGTTTGATAACAAACGCTGTTTCATAAAATCCATCTTATCCTGGAACTTTTGAATATGGGGAGGATAAACAACCTGAGTAGGGTCGTCGTTTTGGACGGGTTCTTGAATAAGGGTATCAACTTCGGGTTCGGCGCTCATTGTAGTATATAACTATATCTACTGTAGTATTTATATAGTTTATTCAATATGTATATTTTACCGTGGAATAACCTGTAAAAAAAATACCGTCTATTTATTTTAGTTATTTTTATTTAGTATTAACAAGATTTTAGTATTTGAAAATATAAGATATTTATTACTTACAACAAATGGAACATATACATAATTTTAGTTATATACAACAATATAAACTGGTCTTTATTTTCTGCTGAACGAATGCAGTCTCGCTTCTCTGCGCTCTTCTTTTTCAAAATCCTTCCAGCAACTGATTTCATGTTCCAGACACGTATCCATATTGTTGAAAACCTCGGTTCCACAGCAGTCGCACCTATACTCGTTGTTCTCATAGATGCAAGTTGCCTGGTGTTCATCCCGCAAAGTTATAGTTGCATGTTCTAATCCACAGTTTTGGCAGTAGTATGTATCCGGATAATATTCGCCTTCATCTCCAGGCCAATTATAATCAAGGCAGTGCGCATCGTGTTGCATATAATCGCCGAAATTGTCAAACTGGATATTGCATCGTTGGCAATAGTTGGTTTTCTCAGAAGATTCGTCATCCACAGGAGCGGCGGCAGCAGCAGGACGACATCGCAATTCATGGCGAAGTGATTGGTCAACTGGAATAGCTGTATTGCATATTTCGCAACAAATGTCAGCTTGCGTATCCGATTCCGCGATTTCACCGTTATACCATGCGCTGACCGAGGAATCTAAATGCATTGAAACTGGTTTAGTTGCTACTGGATGCCATATTGCCATATGATTACCATGCTCTGCTTTTGACCAGAACAGCCTATCACATTCTGTGCATGTATGTGGTTCTTCATCAGCTCCATGTGCCATTCTCATATGGATTGCACGTTGAGTATTAGACGCGAATGTATGTCTACAAATTAAACATACTATCGCATTTTCACCGTCATCTGATATACACGACCCGTCATCGGATTCTGGTTCTGCTGTTGTGGCTGCCGCAGCTTGGGGATTGGATATATCGGATTCGTCTGACATTGTATTGGTGGCAGGGGAGTTGTATTGATAAGTTGTTTTAGATATAATAGTAGTAATAGTATCAGTAGTAGTTAATGAGTTAGTGGCTAAGTTGGTTGGGGTTTGCATTATAAGGTGTTTAAATCTGCCATACATCTATTAATAAAAATGTATTTCAATTTTCCTGTTGTCTAGCCATGTAGATTTTTATGCCTTTGGACATTACACCAATTTTATTATTTTTTGTAATATATTCTCATAAACAAGAATATATTGCATTCTGTGGGGTTCGAACCCACGCATCTTTACGATATTGGGTCTTAAATCCAACGCCTTGGACCACTCGGCCAAGAATGCAGTGTCTATTTATTTTTATATTTTTTATATTGTTTGTTATATCATGTGTTATATCATAATTATACAACTAGCGAGATGGCATATATTATACAGTTGGCTTCTTAACACGAGGAGCGCGCTTCTTCACTGCAGTAAATCCATCCGAATCAGAAGACACCTTTACAGAAACAACAGTTGTTCTGGGCTTGCGCTTACGGTCGGATGCAGATGCACCTGTGGCTGGAGCAGGAGAAGCTACAGGAGTAGCCGCATCAGCAACGTCGGGGTCGGCACCCTCTGTAGCACGCGATGCCAATGCACTCAAACGACGAGTCTCACACAGAATGGGGCCACCCTTAACACCTGACACATCAACTGCATGATACTCATGCTTCTCATTCGCAGGCTTAGTGAGACTGAAATCAACATACTCACCTTGAGTCAAATACTTGTAGTGAGCCGCATCCGACTTGATGGATGAATAATGGACAAAGATGTCTTTTTCAACCAACTCGCCTTCACATGCTGTAATAAAACCATATCCAGCCTTGCTGTTAAACCATTTAACTCTGCCTGTAATTCTAGTAGTACTCATAGTAGTAGTCCTAATATTACTATATACAGTACTGTTTTTATATTGTTTTATATAATATTTTCTATACGAACTATATAATGTTTGATTTTATATTTAGAAAAAAACCAACAATTTTTCTTCTTTTGGCAATTATTGTAATAGCTCTTGTATTTTCTATTATGTTGAATCAACCATTACACGAAGGTTTGGAAATGGAAGATGCAACAATAAACAACCCTCCTCCTGAAATAATTGAAAAAGCCATGAAAATTATACAAAACAAGGATAAAACCAAATTGCAAAAACTCATTGATATACGAGACATGGTAAAGAGAAAATATAAGGTCCTCGGTGAGATTTATAATACAAATGAAAGTTCTATATTAAAAGAGCTAAATGACTCATTGAGTAAAATGCCAAAGAGAGACAGTGAAGGTAAATTATTTGACGAAAATGCAATAGTGGGCGATAAGCGCGACAAGGCAAACAAAATACTTTCCAGTAATGATTATTCTGCAATTGAAAAAATAGAAAAAATACAAGAAATTGCAGGCAAAGACAAAGCTGTTAATAATATACTTGACGAGTTTATCGGAGGTTGGTATAAAATGGTAAAGGAAAACATTGAAACTCTTCAATCTACCGTAAATGACCCTTCACATGCATAATTTGAGACAACATATTATACCACTTTTTGGAGAACCTGACATAATTCTTCATAAAACGGACGCTCATCCAATTGCATGTTATAACACAATGCAAAATATTCAAATATATTCATAAATAGTTTTTTGAAGTCTGGTGATATTTTTTCGGCAGGCGCTTCGCGCCCCGGTGGCGGTGTATATTTAGCCGAATCGGGTTCTATGTATGTTTTTGAAATTGAATCCAGGATTTTTTCTATATTTTTCCATTCTTTCCATTTTTTGCGAATTTGATTTTTTTCGTGCAATACATGTATTTCTTGATACCCATGTTGTGTATTGTTCTCCAATGAAATAGATATATTTGTCCAGGGAACTGACCCCAATACAAAATAAAAAAAGCAATATCCTACTGAAATCAAGTCATCTCTATACATTGGTTCGTATCCCTGATGGACAAAATAACTAATGTATTTAGGAGAACCTATAATAGTTTCTCTACTTGGTTCTCTTGCAATTTCTTCCAAATTACTTACAGCACTAGCTATACCGAAATCAATAATATACAATTCGCCACCTTTTATCATAAAGTTTTCAGGTTTTATATCACGATGTATAATTTGATGTTTATGGACTTGTGCAACAATACCAACCATGTTCGTAATTATGTTTATTACATGTTTTAAATAGTCAAATGGAGAACCTGCGCTTTTTTCCCTGGCAATTTGTAGGTATTTTTGCACGGTTTGGTCGCAATAGTCCATGGTCAGGCATTTGTAATCGCGATATATGCCATACCACAATACTGATGGTATAACTCGGCACCCATTATTATATAAGTAATTTAAAATAGTGGCTTCGTATTTGATTGTATTGTATTCGCTAGCCGCAGGTTCCATTTTTATAGCTACGGGCATTCGGGATTTTACATGTTCTCCTTTGTGTACTATTCCGAAGTTTCCGCGACCAATTTCTTCTAATATAACATATTTATTTGCAATAAAAGTGCGTGAATCCATATAACTAATTTAATTATATACAAAATATATACTTATATTATATATAAGATTTATTAGTTATAAATGTTCAATTATTATAACAAACTGACCAATTACTTTGAAAGAATGCTTGAAAATATAGCCCCTTATTTTTTAGAAGTATTACTTGTATTACATGCATCTCTGTTTTTTATTTATATAGGAGTGGTATACGTTAATCCGACTTTGATTGAAACCCTTAGTAGTATAGTCCGATTATTTGTATGTATGTTTTTGATAATCAGATTTAATCCATTTAAAAAACCTATACTTCACAAATATGATAGTCAAGTGATTTTTGCCGCAGCTCTGTTCCTATTGACAAACCAGGCTATTGAAAAATACGTATTGGCAAGTCGTAATAATGCAAAAAGTTCTCTTGTGCAAATAGGAAATGTATCAACAGAGGAATCGTCTAAAGAAAACCCGCCCAAGGAGAACACTCCAAATAATCAATAATATACATATAAAAAAATGCCATATGTATATTATAATATATATGAATAATATCGCGAAGACATCAATAGAGAATCGGATAGGAGTTTTAGAAGATTTTGATTTGCGAAAAATATACGAAGATGCATTGAATGACCCTGAATTAATGGGAACCTTAGACATAAATAATATATTGGATGCATTAGAAAGCGACCAAAACGAGTATTTAGAGAACTTGACATTTGAAAAAATACAGAAAGATGTATACGACGCACTCGTAGACATAGGGGTTGCTAAACCCAATATACCCAAATTATGTGCATCTTTGGCAGACTATCGGTATGTTGATGAAATATGCCATTTACATAAAGGGAAATACGTTCGCTGGATGCACCGAAATAAACCGGGAGAACTTACCAAAGGTTGTAAAGTTGTAAATATAAAGTTTGCCAATACAGGAGTATGCGTCGTTTGTGTAACAAATATAGGGCGTTTTATGCAATACCGATACGACGATTGTATTACATTTCAAAAGCTGGATATAGAAGAACAATTGATATTGATGGCATATGACCATATAGCCAAATAAAATATTTGCAATATATAATGAGATATATATCGCTAGTTAATGATATAAAAAACGTACGTTCTCCTAATTCTGTAAATAGTCGCGGAAGAAAACTGTGTCCAATCACATTTGATATTTTGACTTGCAACAATACTATAAATATAGATAATGTATTGTATTCTACAAAGGGATTTGCAAAATGGGTCCACAGTGAATTAGAAAAGGACTATGACCGATTAACTACTTTCTGCGACCTATCTGAATTATTCAAAGATAAATCGTTTTTTGTTAAGTTTATACGAATACGTTCTCCAATGACGAACTTGCAATATGACCTACCCACTATCGCAATTATATGTGATATATTTATATGGCAATATTACAGAGCCCCTATTTACTGTGTTTATGATTTCATAACAAAACATAAAGAAATAGATGTATAATATGCATAATTCATCTACATGGACCATATAAATATAGTAGTGTATAAACAACATCAAGACCCCAATATTCTCATACCGCAACATATATCTAGACGTGCATTTGTATCTGCCACGTTTTTTTTGCAGAATTGTATATTGGCATATGCATTGGAATATCGGGTTTTATGTATACTAATGGGTTCTGTATATATTGCAACTTTATTGCATTGGAATGAAGTAAAATATCATGGTATACTCAGAACCGTAGATACTATGTTAGCAAATATAGCAGTGTTATATTTGACATTTATAGACAGTTATTATTTTTGTCCAATATATCAACAATATTGGTTCTATGTATTTGGTTCTGCAATAGGAGGATTTGCTGTAAATCAATATTTATTACATATGCAAATTACGCGATATTCAAACCAAGTAAAATACATAGCAAATCAATATGAAACATGGCCATTGACTTTGTTGAATTATACAAATCCTAATACATACAACCGAGAACTTGCATACCTAAGAAATACTCATATGCATATGTTTTTTATTCATATTTTACCGTCAATATCGGCGGCGATTTTTGCTATATTATCACATTATCAATGTAATTGGACATGTGAAAGTGAATAGTTTTCACAAATACGTAAAAAGTATTTGCGAAAAACACAAATAATAAAAACCCACAAATTGCACACAGTGGGGGTTGAACCCACGACCTCCGGTACATAAGACCGACGCTCTAACCGACTGAGCTACGCGTGCTCTATCTGCCGACCCGGGGGCCGGGGGCAGATGTATTATATAGACATATGTCTTTAAATGAGTTATATAAATGTTATTTAGTGTTTTTTTGAATAATTACGGCGTTTTTTGGATGAGCGACGTTTCTTGGATGAGCGACGTTTTTTTGTAACATGCTGTCTTCGGTGTTTTTTTGACCCACCAGATGATGAACTACTTGTGGGTTTTGAATATGTTGCAGTTAATTCCTCTGCTGGTATTGGAGTTAATAATTCAATTACAGCTGTTTTTTTATCAGATTTAATTTTGTTTCCATCTAAATATGTTTCTCCGGTTTTGTCAATACTACTATCATTTGTAGCCAATTGCGATATTACTTTTTTGAAATCATTTACGTCAATTTCTTCATCTTTTATTATTTTACGTAAAAGGGATGAACTAATTTCAGGTATAGAAAATGATACTCTAGGTAACTCGCGTATTTTTTCCCAAATATCACTTCGTTCGGCTGCAACATCTGACCATAATACTTTGCCATCGGGGTCTTTTGTATTTCTGGTAGCATAATATACCTTTATTTTCCGTTTATTTAAAGGTGTAATTTGGGTTTTTCCTTTTTTTTCTTCTTCAGTCAAACTTGCATACTCAAGTTTAGAACCATCCACTACTGGTACATAATCTGCTTCTGGATATATTATAGGCTCCCCTCTAGAAACCACCACAATTGTTACTTGGTCCATTAATACTGCAGGATTAGACCAACCAATAAGACCTTCCTCTATGTTATCGGCCCCCATTATATAAAATGTTTTTCTAGACTCTGGTGATATTTGGTTTAATGCTTTCAAATATTGGCAAGTTGAATGGGTAGGAAGAAACAACTCTAGTTTATCACCTTTAGTTTTATATTCAAGATTAGATATATGCACAGGTACAGTTATTTGTTCAAATCCATCTATTGATTCAGACTCTATGTTTTCCCCAAATGCTGTTTTTAAAAAATTGAATCTGTCGTCTTCTGATAAATAATCAGGACATCCTTCATTAATTGATGTTTTTTTATACTTATTACATGCAGGAACTATAATAATTTGTAAATTATCTCCTGTAAGAATTATATCATCTCTTTCGTGAACTAGTTTTTGTATCTCTGTTATAGTTTTTTTTACTGCAGATACATGCGCATGTGTTACTGGAGAAAAAGAACCTGTATATAATATGGTATAACCATTAAATACCAATTTGGAATCGTAAAGAGCGGACTGTTGTGGATTTGCGTTAGTAGCGTCAATTTTAGTTTCAATTAAATCTAAATAAGTTTTTTTTTCGGCAATAGTAGCTGAACCCACCGTGCCACAATAAGTAGATGAAGATGCGGCCATTTTACTTTAGTATATAATATATAAAGATTATTTCTAAATATATTCGCAAATCTATTCGCCTACCGTTTTCGCGTTCCTCGTCCTAATCTAGTTTTGGATTTCCGAGTTTTTGCATGAATACTAGACAAATAGAAAAACTCTTTAATATAATACATCAATTTTTGCGATACATGTATATTCAATTCATTTTTATTCGCATGCGATTGTCCATTATTGTATAAAACATGTTGCAAATAATCGCGTTTATATACATCTGGCATAAACGCACATGCCCGGTTTATTATTTCGTCTTTTGATAAATTGTGGCGATATTCCGCAGGTTGTATATAATATATTTTATGATGATGCATCCGGTGGTGATATACATCATCTACGAAACATATCTCCGTATTTTTAGGCAATAATGTGCATCTAATAAAATCGCCGTGAGTTTTTTTCTGTGTAGTTCGGCACGGTTCTACAATACGATTTCCAACCTTGAATGCACATATAACTTTATCAAACAAATGGGTTTTTGACAAATCATTCATGTCCTTGTAAATCCCCATCTTATAATCAAAATATTTAGCTATATATCGCGGTATTTCAGGAGAATACCGATTGTTTGTGTATAAATATACTTTATAACAATGCCCTGCATGTTTTTTGTGATGCAGATATTCTAAGATAGTTAAAATACCATATCGCAAAAACTCCGGATATTGGTCCAATAATGCATTGAAGTTTTGCTGGGTTTTTTTCAATGCAATTATATACCATAGAGATACCAAATCAGAAAAATATCCCAATGTTTCATCTAAATCAAACACAATGACCTTCTGTTTGGATGGAGCAGTATTAGTTGGGCGAAATCTTCCGGGAAATATTTTTACTAAATCACCCATATATGGCTCGGTTTGCATAAATAATGGATATATATTTTCATAACAAAGAAACTAGTGCTAATAAAATATATTATAAAAAAAACATATAAAGAGAAATTAATATAGTATTATATAGTGTGAAGTATATAATGACTACCTGTTTCTATAGTCTAGACGATTTTCACCAGTTTTCTATTGCAACTACGCAATACAGTTTACCAGAAACTGTATTGCATGTTATCAGCAAATTGGAAATTGATTTGAACTTACCTACTTCATCGGCGAGTGCTTCTAGTAGTGGATATGAAAATAAACACCGCATGGGTGGAGGAGGTGGTGGTGGCGGAAATAAACGCCGACATGTTTCGCAATCCACGCTTCGCCGCATGGAAGAACAATGGGAAACTCTTCCTACATTGAAAGCAACTGTTATTCCCATTGCCAGAGAAGGTATTGATAAATTGCTCAGTGATTTGCGGAATCATTTGAACAAGATTTCCACGAAAACATATGAAAATCTAAAAACAAATATCTTGAATACCATTCGCGAAATCATGGGAAATTATAGCGACGAAATGACCGAAGACCAGGAAAAAGATATACAAAAAATCGTAAACTTTATTTTTGACACCGGGTGCGCAAATAAGTTTTATTCTGAGTTATACGCAACATTATATAAGGAATTGATTGAAACATATCCCATTTTTAAGGAAGTTATTACTCCGTTTATTGAAAAATACGTGGAAAGTATTCAGGAAGTTCGCGTAGTTGACCAAAACAAAGACTACGATGGGTTTTGCGAAAACAACAAGAAAAACGACAAACGCCGGGCAACTTCCACGTTTATTATGAACTTGTATGCCAATGGTATTTTGGATGCCAGAGTTGTTTTAGACATTTTCAGCCAATTCCAGACGATTGCTATAGGATACATTGAAGATGCCGCAAAAACAAACGAGGTGGAAGAAATAACCGAAAACATCTTCCTCATGGTTAGCATGGGCGCCAATTTGTTGAAAAATGAAACCGTTTGGAAAGACACTGTATTGCCTAATATAAATCGGTTTGCATCATTTAAAATGAAGGAAAAACCTGGATTATCCAGTCGCACGATTTTTAAATACAAGGATTTGGTTGAAAAAGTTTTACCTAAAGTTTAGATGGATATGTATTTATGTTTTGTAAATACATATATTTTATATTATTTAATGTCTAGTATCATGCTGATCATATGGATTTTTAATACATACGACCAGTTATTAATGTTTTTTGGATTTGCGGTGTTTTTTGGATTTGCGGTGTTTTTTGGATTTGCGGTGTTTTTTGGTTTTTCCACCTTTTCTAGGTGATGATTTATTTAACAGTGATCGTAATTTGGTTAAATCATATAATTTAAAAACAGTATTATTATCTAAAGTATTATCAACATTCATCTTAATTATCCTTGATTTATATTTATTTGTTTCAAAACCATCAACATCCTTATAATCAAAATTTTCACTAAACATAACATTATTATCATCTAATTTCAATATAGCAATCATACCAAAAACTATGAACTTATCATCTGTATCGGGAGTCATATTTCTTACTATAAAACATTTACCTAATACTAAATCGTGCAATATATAATAATTACATGAAATTGACTCATTTATAATTACTAGTGCACTGGTTAAACTTGAATCAGATTTATTCATTTCTTCATACATTTCTTCAAAATCTATTTCACGATTAAAATGACTCAGATATGATGTCATTTCATATTCTGAACATCTATTATTCACTGTATTATTTGAGGTTGTATACAAATTGTTAATATAATAAAAGTCAAAATGTTTTTTTTTGGATACCGGGTGTCTTTTTGATTTTGGAATAGATGGATGTATTTTATCTAAAATAGATGGAGGTATATCTAAAAATGCAGTTTCGGTTTGTCCAATTGAAAATGCATCACGATATTGGTAGTTCCCTTCTTCTTTTGGTTTTTCACCAAAAAAACGGCGTAATTCAGACAACATTTATATATAATATATTTTATATTATTTCAAAAGAAACCTTGACAGGAAAATGGTCGCTCAAAACTGGCGTGTATATCCGTGTATCTAACTTTTTTTTCATGACAACACTATCGCCAACAATAGACAAACTATGTGGTTTCATAGTAAGTGAATCCGATTTATAATAAATCATATCCACTATGCCTCCAAACGCACTCGTATCTGTTATAGATGTATCCAGAATATCATTTTTATTACCCGAATAATATACTGATTTATATCCCGATTCTTTCAAATACTTATGAATATCGTCCATATATATCCATTTATCCCATCTGGTTTTATAAAGTGTTTTTGAAGTAGGCGTAATGGTATCTTGATGCATTTTCGCTAAAATACTTTCAAAATATTCGTCATTGTTTACAACTATTTCCGGAGTCCTAATCTTTGTATTGAAATCCCCGCAAATAATGTCGGGTGAAGCAGAACTAACAACTTCTTTGATTTGGTTCAGTTTCTCCATATAATATGTATCATCTAGTATTGCTTCCGCGTCGTCAAACCGGCCACCTATTAAATGCACCGAAACTATTTTTATATGTTGCCCCGACACTTGCACTGTAGCAATTGAATAGCAACGCTCTAATCCTTTTTTATTTATTTTATGCGATGTTTCATTATCTACGGTCTTAATTTTAGGGAGTGTTTTAACCCGGTCAGAGATATATATAGCATTGGCCAAATAACTGGGGTCGCCATACAAATAAATAGAGTTTTCCCAATCTAATATATGGGACCTACATATATCCTGTATTTTCAAATGTCTTAGTCTGGTGTCAAACATGCGGAGTTCTTTGGTATTATCGGACATTGATACACCCACGCCCGGTATATATGTTTCTTGCAAACAAGCTATATCCACATTTGCAAATAATTTCTTGAACCGTTTCAATTTAGATTGAACTATTTCCGCGGATTCTATGATATCATCTTTTACCGTAAAATCATACAAGTTCAAAAATAATTCTACATTGAAAGACATGACTGTTAGTTCATTCGGTTCAGTTTGTATATGTTTTTTAGTTTTATTACCATTTTTATACCGTCGCGATTTAGTATAAACCATTCTGTATATGTGTATATTCTATCTTGTCCTATATAATATACACATATAAATAATTATATTTTTATACCCTAACAATAGACATATAACAGTATTTTTCCAAATACATGTCCAATCAGCAATATCACATGTATAATGCCACCAAACATTATTATTTGCATGGCTGAGTTTTTAGAAGAAATCACGGTATACATCGCATCATTCGTTATTAGTCGCCAAGGAATATACACATATATAAACCAATATTGCATCCAATTATAAGAATGCGTTAAATCATTATACGTGAAATAATTGTGGCATTGGTCAAACGTTGGTATTTCTCTAACCAATAGCGCATACGGAACAATATGCAGTAAATCGGAACACATCTTTATATACCATTTTACTATTTCAGGCGAGTGTATTTCATTCGTTTCTTCCATACTAAACATCAGTTTTCCTACCCAATATCCTACCGATATAAGAAAATGTATATTATGTGCTACTGAGAAAAATGCGGGATAAAAATAATAAATAAGAGACGCTGCTATACCTGAATCGGTTAATCTGACGAATTGTTTCATAAAATTATATGGACTTGGTAAAATCTTATAATGATGTTCAAACCGATAAAAATAATTCATAGTATGTAATTTGAAACAAACAACTGTAGACAAATAAAAATCTTTTGTAAAATACCATAATCCTATATAAACAAACGGAATATAACACCCATTTTTTATATAAATATTGTTTATTATATTAACCGATACCATTTATATCATACACATACTACCGTTTATGTCTTTTCGGTAAATATTTTGTATATCCGCCTTTATAGAACATTATTGCAGATTATTGTATAGGGATTATATAATCCATTATATAAAAATATAAAAAACTACGCATACTATATACATATTTATTTAGACAATGGTTTCTTCTAAGTTAAATGATTCAATAAACTATAAAGAAAATAGAACCATAGAAGATGGTGATTTGGGAGCTTCATCCGTTGTTTATGAAATGGAAATAGAAGACCGTGCTATAAACTTTGTATTAGGAAAACAGAAATACACATATGCCGGAAAAAATGTGTTATATTATCCTATTTATTTATTAAATGAAAACAGGATAAAGGCCCAAATAGGCGTATTTGAATTGAAATCAAATCAGGCCTTGAATATATTAGATGACGATGGAGATGTAGATTTGAATGTATTAGAAGAACCACTATTGTATAGTTTTGTTACTAGTGCATTTTTAGACAAGGCATTAAAACCTAAAATTGTTCCAGTAAAAGAAATTGCTCAGGAAGAAGATACCGACGATGAAAATGAGCATTTGAAATCCGCAAGTTCTAAAGCAAAATCCGAAAAAGATGAGCCTGCTGGCCTGGAAGAAGGTGAAATAGATGAATCTGGGGAAGTGTCGGATGATGATGAAACGGATCCAACTAGTCTGAAAGTCCCCGACTCAGTTCATGCTGAACAAGCAAAATCATTGAAAGAAAAAACCAAAAATGGGTTATTAGAAATAAACGAGGACTATCAACATCCTGCATTATTAAAAGAAGAAGATGCTAAAGACGACAAAGAAATAAAAGCCGAGTTCAAAGAAAACGAAAAACAACCCTGGATACAAAAATATATGAAAAACCCGAATTATGAAATAGTAGAAGTAGAGTCTAATGGGAATTGTTTTTTCGCAAGTGTCCGCGAGGCATTCCGCTCCATTGGATATAAAACTACTGTAGACAAATTGCGTTCAGCATTAGCCCGAGAAATGCCCGAACGTATTTTTACCGATCAACTTGAACTGTTTAATGTGTATCAAAGTAATATCAATGAACTTGAAAGCCGAATAAATGCCATTAAAAAGGAGAACGCGGAATACAAGAAACGTATTAAAAAAGCAACCCTGGAAGAACGCGAGGAGATATTGAAAAGGGGCGCTGAACTGGCAAAAGAAACAAAGGAAAAACAAAAAGAAAAAGCAGACGCCGAACATGACCAACAATTATATGTTGGTTATATGAGCAAAATCAAAACCATAGACCAATACCGAGATTATATACAAACACCTAGTTTCTGGGCCGATGCCTGGGCTATATCTACAATTGAACGGTTATTAAACATAAAAGTCATTATTATGTCTCAAATGGCATACAACGATGGTGCAATGCACGGAGTATTAAACTGTGGCGAAATAAACAAACAAATACAAGACCGCGGGGTTTTCAATCCGGATTACTATATTATTGTTACCTATAGCGGCAACCATTACCGTCTTATCACTTACAAGGGCAAACGTATATTCACATTCCGTGAAATACCTTACGGTATAAAGGTTCTCGTTGTAAACAAATGCCTAGAGAAAAACGCCGGGTCATTTTATTTAATAGAAGATTTCCGCAATTTCAAAGCTAGACAAGGTATTCATCCTGATACCGGCAATCCGAAAAAGTCCGAAGAAGAAGCGGATGCCGATGAATTAAACCGAGATTTATACGATGATGATACAGTGTTTATGTTCCATCAACATTCAGAATTGTCCGCTAAACCCGGTAAGGGGTCGGGTGAAAAAATCGCGGTTGAAAAAATCCCGCAATTTTCGGATTTAGCAAAAACGAAAGAATGGCGGCGTATGTTGGATGATACATGGCCTGGTGTAGTTTTATCCGTAGATAACCTCAAATGGATGTCAGCCGAACATTACATACAAGCTGCCAAGTTCAAGGGCGGGTTCCCCGACTTTTATAAATCATTTTCTATAGAATCAGAGAGTGATATATCTAAGGATGTGGAATATGCTAAAGCCGCAGGTGAAAGTGGAAAACTGAAGAAAAAACCCGCTGATGGAGGAAAAGCCAAAGAAATTGTATTGCGAGCGAAGGAAATACATTCGGATGAGAACTACGATGCCGATGAAGTGCGCAAAATGGCAATCCATGCCAAGTTCTCTCAAAACGAGGATGTAAAACAAGTATTATTGGCAACCAAAAAAGCTAAATTGTTGCATTTTTCACGCGGAACAGCAGGAAATACTATAGATATTCCATTAATGGAATTACGACGTAAATTGACAACTGCATAATGCCCTAGTAGAAAATATATATATTTAAACAAGTTAAACAGAAAATTGAAATACATTTTATATATTATTGTATAGCAGATTTCAAACCCATTATGAATACCCCAATTGAACAAACTACTATTGCCACTACTACTACTATGACCGATACCGATACTACTACCAATACTACTACAGATACTACTATAATGTCAGTGCTTCAATTTAATCCGATAGATAACACACTCGTAGTTCCTATATTTGCAAATGACAGCACAAAAAGCGAAGGAGACCAGCCGCAATATCAATTTGGCGTATTGGAAATATCAACTACAGAAAAAGAAGCGTTGCCGTATACATGGGATGTCAAGTTTGACGTGGATTGCTCAGGTTCAATGTCAGACAAATGCGCGGATGGACGTGAAAAAATGCATCATATCAAACATGTGCTCTCCAACATTTTGCGCCTATTTGCCACATACAGCCATATGAGATTCAATGTGAGCGTGGAAGCATTTGACGACAAGTTAAATCCAATATTTGACTTTGTCCAGATTACTTCTAAAAACATAGAATCATATATTGCAAAAATCCACACTATTTATCCCATAGGCCAAACCAATCTAATGCTACCTTTGCGACAAACCCGTAAGCAAATGGCCGATCGAGCAGCCGAGTTTCCAGCCCATAAACGTCTGCATTTCTTGCTAACTGATGGCGTTGATACATGCGGCAATTCATCGGCTAAAATCGTGAATACAGTTGAACCTCAATATGACACGATTGTATTTGGCTTTGGAATTGACCACGACTCGCAAACGCTGATGGCTATTGGCGAAAAACCATGCTGCGAATATGCATTTATCGCAGAACTGGAAAAAGCAGGTATTGTATATGGCGAATATATCCATAATGTGTTATACAGAAGTGTTGAGGAGATGCGTGTATTATTGGAAAACGCGGAGATTTATTGCTGGAAAACCAACACATGGAACACGTCGCTTACGATTGGAAATATTGCCAGCGGATTGAAAAAAACATATTATGTAAGAACCACTAACCCAATAAATACAGTCCAAGGCGAAATACATGGTTGCGAATGCACAATGGATGGGGTTCGCACACTTGCTAAGTTGGATGATATAGCCCAATTGCCTTATTTAGTTAATTCGGCTGGCGAAATAGTTGCCGAAAGCCTCATTTCGTTTAACGAACATGCATTAAGACTCAAAACACTAGAGTTGCTACACGAGGTTGCGCATTTAGATGATGAAAATCCGACTGACGCTGGCGACCTATCTCAATCCATATTTGCCTCTTCTAATTGGGCGCTTCCTCCTAGAAAACCAGTCAAGTATTACAATAATGTGAAGGTTGCTAAAGAAAAACTGTCGGAACTCTATCGCAAGATTCGCGATTACAAAGTCGCAACATTTGGCGAAGAAACGGAAAATACATTCTTGGCAGCTTTGATGGATGACCTCTATGTTGCTCGCCGCGGACTTGACCATCATAATGGGCGTTTATACACAATGAGCAGGCAGCGAACCCAGGGAACTCAAAATGTTTATACACCAACTAATATTGATGACATGCTAACACCTTCAGTGAGCCACAATCTTTGCTCATCCACTCCTAGGGCAAATTATGACGACGACGATTATATGGGATTACTTGACGATATTGTCATACCTGAATATACATCAGCTCCATACACACCTATGGCACCGCGAACTAGACATCCCACTGCAACCGATACCGTTATTGACTCAGATGAAAAAGATATACTTAGCCACAATATTTCGTGCGGAACACAAGATATCAACGCAACGCCCAGGATGTTGCAGATTATTCGCTCAACTAGCGATGGGTCAAGCGAAAATGATTTGGCGTAAAATGTTAGCAACTCCATCTCACCCTTTTGTATATTATATGATTTGTTGTATGATTTGTTTGTAAAATATATTATAATTAACTAGCTTGTTTTTTACAAAATTATAAAAAACAATAATGTCTCCGTGATTTTTAACATTACACCTTTTAACATTTCAAACGCCGATTTTTCTTAAAGATAAACTATAATATTTCTTGTATTGTAATCTTTACCAATGTGTTGTTTAACATTTTTATCAATAATTTCATATTTACCATACCATATGTATTCTGTTTTTTTTCCGTTTTTTCTAACCCTATAAAGATATATATTTTGTGTTTTATTTATGTTTAATAATGGTTCATTAAATTTTTGTTCAGTTTCATCTTGATCTCCAGTATGTCCAAATAAAGTATATTGTATATTATTTATATCACTCATATCATCATCGTAATAATAAGTATTGTCAACAGATTTTAGTATTGTAGTTTTTTTTTCTATTCTTGGATTTATCCCTGCACCACTATATGGTTTACACCCAGTTTGATTTATTATAAATGTCTCTATCCCATCAGCACCAGACCATTTTGAAAAAGTAATTGTTGTCATAATTAGTATTTTATATTGTTATTATCTTTTTTATATTATTAGTTTCAATTTTTTATAAAACAATCGGCGTTTGAAATGTTAAAAGGTGTATATTTAGCCAAACGATAATAAAAATATGTTTTTATTTTTCAACGGCATTTAGAAAATTGAAATACATTTCATATATTTATTGTATGTCAGATATAACTCCCATTATTATTTCGCAAACTTATTTAAACACTATTAGCTATAATACAATATCCTATTACTCAACTACCTTCAATATGAATACTACTACTGAACTACCCTATTTTAACAGCATTTATATCCCCAATCTCCCAGATGATTTGATGCTATTAGGTAAAAATATCAGCAATGCAGACGGTCTAACTCGCTTATTTGGATACCAGCTACCATTGGGAAGAGTTAAGCGTGTAGATATAGCAACTCGTCCTCATCACAGCGGAGCTCATGTAAAATGCGCATTTGTGCATTTTGAATACTGGTTTTCTGGCTCTGAGAACATGCGAATCCAATTAGCAAAACACGATGTCGGTGTCCGATTGTATGGACCACATCAGTATGCTAACTTCTATAGCTCAACGAATAGTTCATTTGAACGCTTCATTACGCTCAAAATTAACAAAGCCCCTATAGAAGAAGTTCCAGAACTTGAGGCAGATAAGATGAACATCCATCAGCTGGTTGATAACTATAAGCGATTGGAGACAAAACTCGCCGAAAAAGACGCCATGCTCACAAAGCTAGAGCATCTACTCCTTGAAAGTCGTGCTACGGTTGAGTTTCTCAATAACGAGAATAACGAACTAAATCGCATGTATAGTGCCAATCGCGAGCACTTGGTTGATATGGAGTTTGAGCTGATAGCAGCCAGATGCGCAGCCGGCGACGTAGGTGAGCCAAATGATGGCGGGCCAATGACTCTGGATGAACTAGAAACATGTTATTCACCTAGTGATGGTCCGATGACTCTGGATGAACTAGAAGCACAATCGCCTAGAGATGGCGGGCCGATGACTCTGGATGAACTAGAAACATGTTCTTCACCTAGAGATGGACCGATGACTATTGACGAGCTAGATACTTCTGAATCCAAGGAAGAAACGCAGCTGGTAAGACTAACTCCAGGTAATGTATCTCAATATATTGGATATGAAATAATGTTCAAATCTCGTGGTAAAAACGTGGTATCGCGAATCATCAGCGTATCCAGTGGGCTTAAAACTATCAAAATTGACTACCCAGATTTGCAAAACAACTTGGAAATTGTATCCAGAAAAATATATGTTGTTGTGTAATAAAAACTCCTAAATATTCTATAACCAATAAAAATATAAAAACCAATAAAATCGCCTAAATATTCTATAACCAATAAAAACTAAAAACTAAAATGCGGTTGTGCCTAAATATTCTATAACCAATAAAACCCATAAAAACAATAAAAATAAAAAATAAAAACCATTTTTATTTTTTATTATGAAATAACGAAGTTGACATTTGTATATTTATAAGACAAATACAAATCCGTCTTTTTCTAAAATATTGCGTAGCCCGTTCATATCTATTTCATTAAACGATACCTGTTCTATGCGTTCCAGTATTGCGCTATTATCTGAATAATTTGCAACATCAAACATCTTTAGAATAGACAATAAAATGTCATAATCCGTTATATAGCTCGTATTTTGTAATACCCAATTGTAGAAACCATACTCATGTGAAGTTCGTTCTCCTGAGTTTGTATATTTTTCATACAATTCAACCGTTTCGCTTAAAGATGTTTTATTGTCGCAATTGTAATCCGTTCCGGATAAAACCGCGATTTCCCTAAATGTAGGTATATCCATTTTCAAATCTCCCAACATTGCCGAAAAATCATAGAAAATTACATTATGATTTACCAAACTAAAATGCCTAAATACTCTCGGACATCCATAAACGAACATATCCATATCATCGCTCATACACCCCCATGCTTTTCCCGACAACACCAATTGCATACACAATACGTCTGCTTCGCCTTCAGCTTGTTCGTATTTTGCACCATATGCAGTAATAAGGGATTTTGTTGTTGCTAAATTGTCATAGGAAATACTGGTTGATTCGCGTTTCAATAAATCCATTTCTTTCCGCAATTCTACCTTTTCATCTGCGCTGTCATTCATGGCATCGTATTCTTCCTTCAGTTTATTGTATTGCTCCTCTGACGCCTTTCGTTGTTGCCGACGTTTCAATAACAATTCGCGCTTTTCTTTGGGCGGTTTTCCATCGAAAACAAATATTGGGACAATATTGTAATGCCTAAATAAAGAAATCATCAAATAGAAATGTTCGGTTAATGTATTATCTGCCATAAACTTGTATAAATATATACTCGTATCCACTGCAATAGTCTTCCCATTCAATTCGGATAAATGCATTTTCCGTATATTATTCTTATTGCATTTTTCCATAAGGAACTTGTTTAAATTGTGAATGCCCATTATATAATTATGCTAATAATACTAATAGTCGGGTTGTATTTAATAATATGTATAGTTTAGAATATAAATTGTTTCTAAGTTTTATTCAATTTTATACTATTTTATCAACTATTTATTATCCTACTTCAATATATAATGAAACCTATTACACGTAATTTAAAACTGTTTATAGATAAAAACTGTTCCTCGCCATATAATGAAATTGAGAGAACGTTTCGGTTTTCTTCTTCACAATCCAGCATATTTCAAAATATACATGAATTGATACGCGATGCACATATAGAATGGTTCAATGCACCTAACCCCGTTTTGGAAATAGACCCAATACAACAAGGACAATTATATAATGATATACCGGAGAACTTTATACGAATTATTGAAACAACACTTAGTCAGCAAAAAACATTCCAAATGAATATCGGCGGTCGCGATATTTTTGTAGCATTTTATGCCGATAAACACAAATCGCATTCCGCCAAAAGATGGAATGAATATTTAAAGAAAATATTCATATGGCTAACAGTTATATCACAATTTGCAAGTACAGCATGTGTAAAAACATTGTATGTGTATATCTATTTAACCCATGAAAAAAAACAGCTGCCTGCCGACCCATCCACTGCATTGGGGCGAACCCATGCAAATACTGCCTTTACTACTTCATGCACCTCAAATACCGAAATACATTTGTATAGAGAAGAAGAATGGTTCAAGGTATTTATTCACGAAACATTTCATTCCTATGGCCTGGATTTTTCAACAATGGATAATAGTCCAGCTAACCAAAAAATACGCGAAATATTCGGGATTTCCGCAGATGTCCGATTATACGAAAGCTATACTGAGATTTGGGCAGAAATAATTCACATCTGTTTTTTAGTGCATTTTCAAATGGTTAATGCGCCTAAATGGGAGAACGTTGATAATTTTATAGCCAAAATAAGGGATATTTTGATATACGAAATCACGTTCTCTTTATTGCAATGTGCTAAAGTATTGAAACATAGCGGATTGACATATGAGGATATTGCTAAACAAGATGCCGCATCTAAACAGAAAATTTCCCGTTTATATAAAGAAGAAACCCCACTTTTTTCCTATTATATAGTTAAATCGGTGCTATTATTTTTTGCAAACGATTTCGTGGAATGGACCATGATACACAATCGCGGTTCATTCAATTTCCAAAAAACGCAACAAAACGTGGATGCCTATATACAATTTATACAAAAGCATTCAAAAAACCCTAAATATACGAAAACAATGAAAATGATGGAAGAATGCCTAAATCATTCTTCGCAAAACTCTGTATTGAAAAACGAACCCGGATTGAATAGTATGCGTATGACTTTACATGAAGACTAGTATACAAAAATGGACTGGGTATTATTTGTCGGCATCTGGCTTCATAAAATCAAGTTGTTTGTATTCCTTCCACGATATTTTTTTACCTGCATTCGGTTCTATTTTTTGAGCAGCGTATTCTTTGTCCAAGTTTTCACCCCGGCGCAACGCAGAATCTACATACAATTCCTTCAATAATTTGCCTACTAAAACCGACCCTTCATGCTGGTCTACTTGTCCATCTTCAATTAATTTCAATAATTGGAGAACTTTAGACATAATATCTAAATCCAATTCATCCTTCAATATTTTATTGAAAATATCCGTATAGTTTGTGAAAAGAAAAATCGCTTTGTTTTGACACAGTTCCAAAAAGGTTTGAGGGTCAGTTGCCATTAATGCACGTTCATTTCGTTTCAATAGTTCAAGTGTTCGTATGTCATCCCTAATACGAATACTATGTTTCAATTTACGTATAGTTTCGGTATTGTTTTCACAATCCGAATTATCCAATAACCTTTTTAGATTTAGCTTTTCTTCGGCGTTCATTAGTAATATATAGTATTTAAGCGTTTTTATATGTTTTAACACGTATTATATAAAAACTGCAATATATATATTGCATGACCGATAAAGCACCTGTTTCTATATTAACAGCTTCTCCTAAAATACATTACATGGCAGTAATAATATTTGCAATATTATTTGTTATTGGATATGGGTTTATACGTACAGACTATTTCAAATCCCTGAACGACTATATTGGTAAATGGATTCCCATGTTTTCAAGTAGAACCCAAAATAATAATGCTATAGATGATTCGGATAAGGATTCGGATAAGGATTCGGATAAGGATTCGGATGATGATAGCATTGAACCCGGCAATACTACCGAACCAAGTATGCCTGTTTCGCGAAGAACTATAAACACAAAGGGCGATGGGTCTGATAAATCTCGCAATGATGAAGAAATACAAGATATATTATCACCCTTTTAGCAATAATATTATTGCTATTTTTTATCTATGAATTATTTATATAATGAAGCTTAGAGGTATTCATATCATATTTATTGTCATATTGGTTTTTGCAGTTTTAACTATTACATCATCCGATTCAGTTGTACCATACTCCAAAGACACGTTATTTAGTAATATGTACAAATACGAGGGTATGGTAGGCATGCAACAAGGCAATGCCAACCAGGCAAATCCACAGCTTCCCCCCGAGGCAACACAGCCTGCTAAACCACCATCTCCATTAGGAATGGACGAGTTCAAGAAAATAATGTCATCTATGGGAAACAAAATCGCTGGAGGTTCTGATAATGCACAACAATCCGACGAATCTAAAAAAAAAGTTGAAGGATTTGCGTTGCAACCGGCGCCTTTCGCTAATTCTGCAGTATTAGACGTATTTGGTAAAACCCCATCTGGTCCTCAATGTTTTGGCCGAAGCAGTGGATATTCCAAGTCGCTTGGTCCATTATGTTTTAGTAAAGAAGATGAGAACTTGTTGCGTACACGAGGAGGAAACCAAAGTGGAACATGCATTGGAAAATAAAAATCTAATCATATAAGATTTAGCTTGTAATATTATTTGTATAAATCATGCACAAATAATATTTTCTGTATAATTACGGCGATTACATATTGATATATAATGTATATGCCAATATCATTCCAAAAAAGTTTTTAGCAAATAAATCTAGTATATTAAATGCAATATTTTTCCAGTAATAGGACAATAGAGCAACTAATCCATACAATGACCATATACTGAAAAAAATCCAATAAAGAACTTTTCCGTAAAAAGATGAATGTTTAGCAAAGTTTTCGTGAATAATTACAAAATAAACAATAAATGGCAAAAATCCGCAAAGAACTGCCAATTTATTGTCTAGTTCTCCTATTTCTCCTAAATATCCGAAAATCAACATTATCCAATTTAAAAAGAATATTGGTAAAAACAATCCTAAGTTTTGTTTTAAATATTCCCAAAGAGACATCTCTTTTACGGACTGTTTCTTAGACGCAGTATTGTTTGTATGCGGGGATTCTATTAATGGCGCAAATTGTTCCGTCGGTTTATCACGTTCTCCTAAATAGTCTAAATACAAACACATCGTAAATAACATGGTAGGGGTTGTTATAGCCCAATCATAATATCTATTCGGTGTAATATTTTTTACATGAGAAAAAATGGATGCAAACCATACATAGAATGTGCCTTCAATAAATTGAACAAATATCTCCAATTCTAGCATTTTTTTTATAATTGAAAGTTCTCCTGCTGCTGGAAGAAAATACACATATATGTCTACGATTCCTGTTAATACTTGAATAAATAATGATGAATATACAGTTGATTTTAAAATATTATTTAGGCCTACCTTGTCCATTATATATATAATGATAGAGGACTTCTATAAAGTATTTCCACAAATAGTGCAATATGATATTGTCATGCTTTTGTCGGGATTTATATCAATCAAATCGCTAACAATGGCATGATTGCAGTGTTTATGCAAATACTTATGCACTCCTTTTAATATGCTGAAATAATCGGGGGTTTGTTTATTAACAGGCATTATTTCCAGTTGCTGTTTTACTGATAGCATGATTTCAACTTCTAGGGTTTGCGTTCCGTCTTCGGACATTAATTGTGATACTTCGGTATTAGTGGTATTCGTTTCGTTGGACATTTTTGTATTATATGTATTGAGAGCAGTTATATTCAGATATGATTGTTTGATTGTATAAAACTATTATACACACTATATTTCAATTTTATTAGATAACCCTACCAAATTGCATATAAAATCCATATGTTTGTAAAATATTTTTTTGGGAAATATACTTAAAGATTATATCATAATATATGTATCAAATACTACATCAATAACTGTGTCAAATGACTACTTTATCCAATATATGTCAATCGCCATGTGAACCTCAAAATACAAAAGAGTTTGACATGGATGTGTGTGGATATGTAAATGCCGAGAGAAAGTCTAACTCCCCCCTAGAAGATGTATATAGCGAACAAATTGCAAATGCACAAGAAGCTATACGATTAGCCAAAAAAATCAACCCCGACATAAAAAGCAAAATAGAAATCATAACCTATATTCAAGATGATACATTGGTATGTGTTAAAGTGCGCGATATGGCATCAGGGTTTACTGGAATACAAAATATGCAATCCAGAGAAATGTTCAAACTGTTCCATCATTCTTCTAGAGAAAGTACCGGATTTAGCGAATATGGTATTGGCGGAAAACTCAAAAACATGATTTTAGCAAGAAAAATAACATATAAAACAAAGACCAACAGTGGTCCCAATGAAATGTCTATATGGGATGTGGATAAGTCTATTGAAAAAAACTCCATAACCGATGCAATAGAATATTCCAGGGAAAATGTGGAGTTTCAACTAGATGATGGATATTACACCGGAACGGAACTTATTTGCGAAAATATTACAGAACCATATCGCACACAAGAGATTGCCGAAAGTATTATAGACGTATCCTATAACCCAGATGAAGAAACACCTGCCGAATATCAATTCCGCGTAGATGGGTTATACAAACGATTATGTAAAAAATACATAAAAATTGATGAAATGTGTCCTATTTATTTTATTGTGTATAAAGATGGCGAACTCATTGCCAATAAACAAATTATCCCCAGTACGGATTTAGCGGATTATAGAGAAACCGTTGTTCTTCATATTTACGAATCCATGTCCACAAAAAAACTCCGCGTCTTGTATGAAAAAGACGACACTTGGCACGAAAGTGAACCGTCCAATGGGAAAGATGTTTTCAGGAAAGACGCCAGTATTTTAAAACCCGACAAAATCGCGTCCATCCAATCCAATTATATTTTCAGGTCAAATATAACGATAATTTGTTCTACCGATAATCGCAATATCAATAGTAAAATGGGATATGACACACATCGCATAGTAGATGGCGGAGGAACTATAAAAACGAACCCCGAAAAATTGCGACTAAAATGGTCTAAATGGAGTAGCCATAGAACTCGTTATGCGGCATTTCGCGGGGCAATTTTATATGACCGTAATAGCGACATTTATTTGAATAGCGACAAGGCTAAAACCACGTCAGACGACCGCCCTTTTCACGACCTTATCAGATGGAATATATTGCACATAACCGATAAATATTTTGCCAAAATGAAAACCGAAAATGGTTTCTATGACACAGATGTTCCAAAAAAACGAAAAACATCTGAACCACCGGTTTCTTTAGCACAATACAATCCACCGGTTTCATCACCAATGTTGTCATACAATTTAGACCAATATGATACCCGTGAAAAACTCATAGAATTATTATGTATATTACACAAAAAACCTGGTGATAAACAATTAGCTGATACGTTTAATCGGTTGGCTAGTTCAGATACTGTTCTGAAATGTGCTATAGTAGAATTACACGCAAACTCTTGCGAACTTCGTTCTCCTGAGTATTCGCGATATCCGAACGCGAAGCGGTAGGATATCTTCGCAGTTTAGCGACTGGCCGTATGGAGTAAAAATCCATATATCCAGGTGCCCCCACCCCAGTGGGCATCAACTACATGGTATTTTCATATAAGAAAATTGAAATACTTTTTTTATTATTGGTTTATATCAGATTTAAACCCCTGATTATGCATTCCCAAAAACTATTTAAAAACTCTTCATTAACAACCAATAACTCACCAAATAACTCAACTATACCCAATCAAACTACTATGGCTCATATTACAAACCGTTCGTCTATTAGTAATGAAGTATTGGCTTTGTTAGCAAATCCACACGTTAACCTATTAAACCTTCCTCATTTTAGAGGTTTAGTGAAAAAGGTACGTCATGGACACTATTCTTTCAAAACTGCCATAACTGATATTATTGATAACGTGGTTTTAAAAGCCAATCGCATTAACATAACTGTCCAATTTCACGAAGGTAAGCTACATAGAATTATTATATCTGATGATTATGCAAATGGTTTTGAAAACATCAAGGAGACCGGAACAGCAAATCCGATGAACTGGACGCATTCCAGAGAAGGTCAAGCGAGCGACAGCGAAACATCTGAATACGGAACTGGGTTGAAGGAAGCATCTTGTTATTTGGCAACAATTATGCGCATCTTTACACAGGCAGTGAAAGACGCCGAAGTGTCTTTTCACAAAGTAGAATGCAACTTTGACGAAATGGTCAAACGGGAAGTTCCAGTAGCATCTTTCATGGTTGATATTGCAGAAATCGGAGAGGCAACATATCAAGAAGAGCACCCATTTGAAACCGGGTCAACCATTGTATTGGACAGTATTCGCGCAGAAGATACAGAGTTTGCCAACGAACAGCAATGCATTGATGTGCTAAAGGTTATAATTGCAGAGGCATACTCCGATATCATTGCAAGCAGACCTGAACTAGCTATACGTGTCAATGAAGTGCATGTATTACCCGAACATGACCATTTCCGAGCAGTTTTACATGATGACGATTGCTTATTACGCAGGATTAATACCTTTGTAGCAGTAGAACTCGGCATGATTAATGGGGTTCCAAAAGTGGTCAAAACAATGGCAAAGGTCATTATTTCAGCACATGAGCAAATATATTACGACTTCACCGAAACTGATACAACTGCAAAATCAGCAAAGGAATCAGTCAGCATTCGCGAAATAACAACTGAAATCGGCAAACAGCAATGTGAGCGCATGATTGCTGATAATAACATTCGCAAAGCGAACATTGTTTCATGTAGCACAAATGGAACACGACTTGAAGAAACACATTTGTTCAAAGGCGCGGTTAGACATAAGCGAAATGGCAGAAATTACGGCGATGTTCAACTGGTCAACTTAATCGGCGCTATGTCTAATGATGGCTATCTCAATCACGTATATCATGAAATCGCATGGAAGTCAAAGGAATTGAATCCTCATCTTGGCATTTGCAGCAACAAACAAATTAATACAGAAAAAAAAGGCATGTTGCGTCTATCCATTTGCAAACTTTTAGGAAAATTAAACGCCCGCCTAAAATCAAAACAAAAAAAATCAAGAAGATCATCTGGCGACAATGACAGCGACAATAGTTCAATTTCTAGTGCAGTATCATCTGAATCAGATATTTCCATGGCATCAGCAGCTTCATCTAATCGCCGTAGAAGAAACCAAGCAACCGCTATTACAGAGACTATTCGCCGCGTAGCTACCACTACCGCCGCAGCGGTTGCCTCTGCAGCACAACCTCCTGCGCCTGAACCCGAACATGAAGTTGCTGTAAATAATGCTATCACAGAAGAACCTAGACAGCCAGGTATACTAGACGTGATTATGGCAAGATTGGACGACAGTATTGCTGCAGCTGAAAATACATTGGCCGAACAAGTTCCATTACCACCAGCACAACCAGCCGTTCCTGAACCCGAACCCGAAGCACATGCAGCACCTGAAGCACCTGCTGCGGCAGCAGCCCCTGGACAATTACAACCGATATACACACGTATAACTAACCAAGACCGAACATACCTGACATGCAAAGACGCTAAAATAGCATTAGAAAATATCAGCATATATGCCAACGAACATCCCAATAGTCCAGAAGTTGAAGAAGACCTGATGAAAGTTATTACTGCTATTGCAAATCAACGTGGAAAACATAGATGTTTGATTGATATAATAAAACATCTCATGGTCAGAGGAATTACTGACGACGCACATGTTGTAGGTGGGTCAAAGCTTGCTGAAATACATGGCAACTACATCAACGACGAAGACCTTTACTTATAAACATTTGTATAACCCCTGTATTTGTATAACCTGTATTGATGTTTATTATTGTTTTGTAAATAAAAATAAATGCTTTTTTATTTTTATTTGTTTTTCCTAAATATCCAGATTTCCTAAATATCCAAGGAAACAATGTTTTTATCGGACCTCTGTTTACGACGATTAGAACGTTTAGGCAAATTGCCGTTTTGTGCGTCTCTAAGAGAACTAATACTAATCATACTATCATCTTCGGTAGATATCACTGGGGCATGAATATCTACTGTGCGAGTCTTCAACCCAGCTAAAATATTATCTATGTCCGTGTTCTGGGGACCACGCATTTCAGGTCGCGCCATAGGAACTGACCTTGGACCATCAGATACCGAGGAAAAATTATTCCCCATGTCTACACTTTCTTCGCGGAACATTGCCCCGCGACTCGCTGATATATCCGGTCGGGTTGAAGGGCGTTCAGTGTATTGCATTCCGCGGCCGGGCATTGGTCCGTGATTTTTCGTCTCCACTGGCGGAGGTGGCGGTGGCCCTCGGGGCGTATTGGCTTGCTGTTCCTTCATCATATTACTTGCCATAGCAAATCCTGGAGAACTTTGACTCATACTACTCACCGTCGCATCAGTAAACATTTTCATCAATTCGGGACTTTGTTTGATAACATCATTGAACCCGGGGGTGGCAGAAGAAAGCGCCTTGTTTGTAAAATTGACTACTGCTGCAGAAAATCCGAGTCTCAGCAATAGCGACAATTCGGGGGCCATTTTACCGCCCTTATACTTTTCGTGCAATTCAGCGAATATTTCATCATAACTATCAATATCTTCACTTACTTGTTCAGCCCAACCGTCTAAATTGATACCAAATGGGTCAAATGCGGCATTGGCATATTCAATAGAATTAATACCCGTCATCAACCACCAACCCATCAACTTAGTACTGTCTTTCTTGCGCTTGTCTTCCATGGCTGTCTCATATTCATCTTCTACTTCTTCATAGGACGAATCCATTGTGAAACGTGTGCCATTTTTTAATTGTCCCTTCTCATACCACTCATCCAATTTCTTTATCATAATGCGTTTTTTACGGCGTTTCTCACGGTCTGTCATACGACTTGATGAAGAGTTCTCCATAGGAATGTCATTCATCTTGGAGAACCCATCCCAAGTGCTGGTATTACCGACTGATTCAGCAGTTGCTGACCCCAATTTAGAACTGGGTCCGTCATTATATGACGCAGATGATGTAGCAGCTGGTTCAGATTTACCAAAACCAAACATACTGCCTAAACCACTCAATACTTTATTATCGCTAAATAATCCACCGCCAGAAGAAGCCGGTCCGCTATTGGCCCCCGATAAGTCGTTCAATTCGCTTTCCAATTTGTCTAAATCTCCTAAATCTATATTAATATTACCGCCAGAGTTTGAACGTTTCTTGTCGTTCATCAATAATTCAATACCTGCACCAAAATTGACAGAAGGAGGTTCTCCGAAAGAAGATGGTCCGTCATTAAAATTGAGTGATATGGGTTCTAAATCGCTTAATCCTATATTAATTTCTTCCATAGTTATTTATGATAATCATACACTATTTATTTTTAAGTTCTCCGCATAACTAATTATATTTCCGCGTTTTAAATACCAAATACCTTGTAAAAATGAATCCGCTAAATCATCCCGCTTCGTCGTTTGTAATACACATTCCCAATTCACCCAATTGGAATTGTTTTCCAAAAAACGGCTGCATATTGCAATACCATCTTTCTTGTGTTGTTTGTAGGTAGTATTTTTTTCCGCCACAAAATCCTTAAGTTTATTAGACGATGAAACAAACTCTATGACAATATCCGGGCGACCACGCATAATAAAATACTGTGCCAACATACCCTGTATGGTTTTCATACGATTTGCTATAGTGGATATCTGGTTCTCCAAAATAACATGTGTAATAGTTCCATCTGTTATCTCTGGCATTTGGTCCAATAATCGTGTCATATTACGTCCTATTGAAATCAAATCCGTTTCATTGGCGGTTTTCTTTTTAGGAGCTTGGAGAACCCTGAAACATTTATCTTCAAAAAATGCTAATGCTTTTTCTAAAAGACCCTTTTTGGTAGTGGGTATAGTAGCAGGTTCTCCGGATATAGCCGTATTGCAAAATACGTCTAAAGTTCCGGGTTTATTGGCATTTTTCCTAAATATAGAATACTTTTCGGCAATGTCCAATAATTCGTCGCTTTTCATTTTTCTCAAAGCCGGTGGACTATGTTCCTTTTGAGGTATCAGAAACTCGGAGCGTTCAATCGCATGTTTTTCACAATAATATTGCCCGTTTTTTTCGTATTTAGCCTTTTTATTACATGATTTAGGAGAACTTACAGTTGTATTTTTCTTTGCCGGTTTTCCTTTTAAATGACATGTACAAAGAATATGTGTATTTTCCACTGCATCCATCAGGTTTAACACATCCCATTTTTGTATTGAAGGAGGAGAACATGCCATATCAAAAATGCAAAATGCCATGTTTTTTATACCTATATCAAAGCTAATAAGTTTTTGCATTTGAGTAGTATTATTATTATAAGTGGTAATAGTAATACTGCATAAAAAAATATGTTTATTATGTTTTTTAAATGAATATATATATATAAATGGAAGAAGCTACTAATAGCGAACCAACTAGAGAACAAAATGAATCTCAAGAAGGAGAACATACCGAATTATTGCCGAGCACATCAACCCCGCCGCCAAAGGCGGCGGAAAATGCCATAAATCAATCCATTGAAATCCAAATACAATCTATACCAGATGCGATAGATACTCCTATAGAACCATTAGTAGGTTCTCCATCGTTGCATGTATTTTCTATATGTCCCAATATATCATTATTTAGTTTAAAATGCAAGTCATATATTGCTATGAAAATAAATGACCAGGATACTAGACAAAAGTTTACTGTGTTATTGACATTATGTATGGAGTTTTACCGTATAGTAATAGGTTCTCTATTACTTTCGTTTGTCCCCCAAAAATGCGGCGACCACGTTTGTGGTATAACGGAGAACTTATACGCAGAAGGAGCGTATTATATCGTATATATTTTGAATCTTATGACACTAATAAGTTTTTCATTATTGTATTTAGTAGAAGTCAAACGCGAAAACCGGCTGATTACTTATTTAGATGTAAATACTGCTAAACCAACTGATGCGGTTAGTGTAGCCATTAGTCTTCGTGCATTACCAGAAATAAAAAGGGAGAACATTCTTTTCATGGATAAAATATACCAACAAATCGGGTGTTGTGCTATATCTGTATATGTATTTAATACCATTATAAGTGCCATAGTTATATATGGAAATTATTTAGATAACAAAACTGTAACCGCATTTTTAACAAATGTATTGTTTATGGGAAGCAAAGTAAGTGAAGTATACAGTATAGCAAATACGGAGAACAATATATTTTTCTCAGCTTATTTGAAAAATAAAGTGCAATACAATGATGTTGACCCGGATAAAATACCGGACGAAGAAATCGGGCAAAATATTGATAGTATAGAGGGTTCTCAAGATGAATACTAGTCATACTATTGCATAAACTTACTATTAGCAATCAATTGTTCTTGTGTAATTGCGGGGGAAACCTTACGCGCATTTAATTCTTCTCTAGAAAAATACAGGACTTTTAAATCACTTTGTTCATAACCCGGGGCGTTCGTTTTATCTAAATAAGACTTGTATGTATAAGGAGGTGTATAAGGAATTGTGGGGGCTTGTGCATAACGTGCAATATATCCAATATCATTCATCGTTTCGGCCAAGTTCTGTTTTATAATACTACTTGCATTGTCTGTTAAATATTGTCTGTATTGCCAATTTGAAGTTAATCCCGCCATTTTAACCAAATTATTGTTTACAACCGCTTCCGGTTGCCAAGATGCAACTATGACACGTCCGTCATTCATCATTGGTGGGACGTCTTTATACAGATTATGTGTTTGATATCCGTATATTGATTTAGGTCTATCCACAATAGGAGGGTATGCAGTTGTCAATTCAACACCATTGCTAAACATATTCAATAATATATATTCCACACATATATTATTCGCAAAAATTATTCATCTTCCAATAATTTCAATAATTCAGTTTTCTTCATTTTACTTGGATCGCTACATAATCCCTTTGAAATCACAGTTGCTTTCAAGTTGCTCAACGTCATTTTTTTGTATAAATCTTTTGGTGCCGTTTTTTCAACAACAATTATATCTACTGGTTCATTCACCGTGGTTTCTATTTTTCGGACAACTATTGGAGGTTCTTCTTCATTGGAAACTAATGAATAATCAATTTGTATATCTTGCACTGGTAGTTCATATATATCATCGGTTTCATGGGTGTCATTTAAGTTAATATGATTAATTTCATTATCATGTGATGATAATTCAATTTCTATAGTGTTAAGAGTTTCGCCCACATTTAAGTTTATAATTTTCACTCCATTTTCATTTGCAATTTCGTCATCAGATACAACTATTTTTGCATCATCCTCATCATCCTCATCCTCCTCATCCTCCTCATCCTCCTCATCCTCCTCATCCTCCTCATCCTCATCCTCATCATCCTCATCCTCATCATCCTCATCCTCATCATCCTCATCATCCTCATCGCCAGATTCACTTTCATCTTGATATTCACTATTGTGGATATTTTTATTATCCAATTGCACAGTGTATTGCATATGGTCATTTATAGCATGAAACATTTGTGCAGGATATTCTTGAGAAATAATATTTCCTAAATGTTCAGGTACAGCCCAATGTGAAACTGTTTTTCCATTTTCATTAGCGTTGTTCATGAAAATATTTGACAATTCCTCTTTCTGTGAAATCTGGTTTGCTCTTGTAAATTGTCCAATATTTTGTGTAGTATGGGACATAGCCGCCGATTGTTGTATATTACTTAATTGTTTTACTACACCAGCAACAATATCAAATAATGATTCATATTTTTGTTCAATTGACGATACTCGTTGTTTAAAATGATATACTAGTAATGCAACTAATAAAATAGTAATGCCTAAACTAATAAAAAAAAAGGTTTCTATAATGCTAAAAAGTCCCATTGATTTATAATATCACAATAAATAATACTTATTATATAAACGTATATAATGTATGCAAAACGTATATATAACCTAACATTTTTCTATGGCTCTATAATATAGATTATAACATGAGTTCCGCAGACCCATCTGTTTCGCCTAGTTTTACAGAATCTCTTCAATCATCACCAACTATTGCAACGGACAATACCGCCGGCTTTAGCAATACAACAATTATTATTATTCTATGTTGTATTATTGTTTTGATATTACTAAATGATAGTATTGGTAATATTTTTAGAAATATTGCAGCAATGGTATATGGTTTAATTATAAGAATACTTGCGCTCTTTGGATTTGTTACAGGGTCAGCTATAAATGTTACTGCAAATGTCGCCGGAAATGTAGCAAGAACTGGTGTGGATATTACTGAAGGAACACTTCATTCCGTTGGAAATATTTTGACTGGTGCCAATACTCAGGTCCAAGGACAACAACCCGATTTAGATAATACGCTAAATATTTCTACTTTAGGCCAGCAAAATATACAAATACCAGTTCCCGATACTACTGAAAATCCGATTCAAAATCCGATTTCTCAAGATAAAAACTCTTGGTGTTTAGTGGGTGAATATAAAGGTCGCCGTGGTTGTATAGAAGTATCACAACAGGATAAATGTTTATCTGGACAAGTATATCCTTCTCAAAAAATGTGTTTAAACCCTACATTGTCTCAAAATGCATAAATAATACTTTATGCGATTAAATACATAAAGTATTTTATATTATTATAAATATGGAACAGTTTACAACTATGGAACAGTTTACAACTATGGATTATTTACAACAATTGCAATCGGAATTGAACAAACACAAGTATTTACACCTTTCCTCATTCAAAACGCCCCCTTCGGGGGCAGTTATGAGTGAGGGATGTGCCGCCAATTGCGCATCTTTGATGCGAAATGGTGTAAATAAAAATATACCAGACCCCATCTCAATTGGATATCTAGCAAAGTCGGAAGAACCAGTTTCACCCGGGCGTCATACCGAATATTGTATAACTCAATTGTTGGAAGATTTAGCATGGTTGTCAAAAACCATTCATTTTACTAAATCCTTCTCCGATTATTCATTTGGTTCTACTCAAATAAACCATACCATAGATTTAGAAACTCCCATAGAAACGAACAATTTTATAATATCAGAAAAAACACCCTTTTTGAAATATAAAGATGTAGTAAAAAACAAATATCTAAACTTGACCAATGTATTAAAACAACTGTATAAAAATGCATTGTTATTACCAGATGCGGAACGGGTAATTCAGACTATATCAACTGATTTTAAAATAGAAAATGACCTATATTTGAAAACCCCCGAGTTCATATTTGACCATTTTATTTACCATATATACAGTTATAATCATATTTCAGATAACTATGAAAAAGTACTAACAATTTTAAAAGTATTTGAATATTTATATTACAAAACAATGAATTATGTAAATGAATTGGAGTTTGATATATTATCATTCCAAAAATCTGAATAATATTTGTGGTTATTGCCCACCAACATTATGAACATAACTATTATTATTATCCGAATAAGCCATACAATTATTACTTGTATTAACGGTACTAGTCGTATTGTATATGGCTGTATATGCAATTTCGGAAAAATATGCGTCCGGACCATAGTCTTGACTACCTGTATTTAATACTACGGTTGCCAATATGTTAATATCATAAATAATATTTGGAGGAGTGTATAAGTATATGTCATTTATTTCCAGGTTTCCTATGAAAATATTGGCAGAAAAGGGGTCCCCGCCGGATTGTGTTGTATCTAAATACATAACTGACAATTTATTTGTGGTTGTTGCGTTTGTTGGATTGTTAATTGTTATTGTTTGTATAGGTGTAGTGTTATAATGTATTTGAAGAACAATTTGAGTAATAGTTATAGAAACTGTATTTCTAGAAAAATCCAAATCATAATCGGTAGTAGTATTATTTACACCAGAAACTGATATAAAAATCGGTTCTGTTAATGAAAATGTAGTATAGTCATTTTTAATACCTTCCCGAATATAAATAGACATTATTGTTTTATCGTCAGTGTCCGACATTTCAACATCTGTATATGTAAAAATATTCCATTGTCTGGTGTCGGTTTGTATATATAAATTATAGCTACGATTATCATTGTAATTATATAATGGTATAGCTGGATTCAAATGGAGATATTCAATTGGTCCAGGGACATCACTTGATGTTGTAGGAACCGGTATTAAGTTCAAATCACATACTTTTCGGTTCATTACCGAAGTGGTAGACGACGCCACATTTGGATTGTTTATTAGATGCGAAAATGCCTGTTTTTTAGTAGTTCCATTTTGTTTTGTATTTTGCTGATTTGCCTTGTATTGTAATATCTCTGCCTTTCTTCGCATATCTAGTTGCGCTTGTGTATATTTAGGATATGGACTAACTGGATTGAATCGTATAGGTACTGTAGTAGGAACGCGAGACCGACGCAATTGGGTAATTGCATTGCAAGTAGCAACTGTAGTTGGATCTGTAATATTTTGTTGTGAGGTATTATTTACTACGGAAACTGAGTTTGTAGTGTTAGTGTTATTTATATATCTTATATCAATCAACATATTGGGATAATTCGCACGCGTATATGAATATATTGGTATATTAGCTAATGGTATAGTTGTATTTGGTATGACTAATTTCATTATAAGATTTGGACAATCTGACCCATTTAATATATTTCCAAATATAGTTGTTCCGATTGGATTAATAATATTAGTATAGACATTTATAGATGCAAAACTCGTGCAGCTCGTAAATGCATTATCACCTATTGTAGACAATATGGTTGGGAGTAATAGAGCACCCAGGTTAACACATCCTTGAAATGCACTTGTTCCAATTGATGTTACTTTACTTGGAATAATTACATTTGACAAATTACTACATGATTTGCATAAACTATCTTCAATTATTTTTACTTGCCCAGGAATATTGAGTGATGTAATAGAACTACAATTTTCAAATGCGCTAGCACCTATTGTTAAAATACTACCCGGGAGAGTCATATTCTGTATATTTGTGCAATTTTTAAATACACTATTACCCAAACTAGAAACCCTCTGTGGGACAGTCATATTAATTATTCCACTACAATCCTGAAATGCACCATTACCGATGGACAATATACTATTTGGTATAGTAAAAGATACAAACCCATAACATCCTTTAAATACCCGATTACCTATTGCAGAAATACTAGTAGGTATAGTCATAGTAGTTAGTCTATAACAATTTTGAAACGCATTATCACCTATTGAAACTACATTAGATGGAATTGAAACCGAAGTAAGTTTACTGCACCCTTGGAATGCATATGCTCCTATGGTAGTTACTTTAGGAATACTTGGAAATATACTAAGATTAGAACAACCTTGAAACGTATTGGCGCTTATACTGGGTAAATTGGTTATATTTGGTATAGTAAATAAATTGGTGCATCCTGCAAACGCACTAGGTCCAATAGATGTTATATATTCAAACGTAGATATATTATTATTATTATTTATAAACCCAAAACATCCCTGGAATGCACTCGTTCCAATAGATTTGCAATTGGCAGAAATCGTGAGGGTGGTTAATCCATTACAATCTTGAAATACACTAGTATTTATACTAGTAATACTATTATTTGGAATTATAACTGAAGTTATGGATGTGCATCCTTGGAATGCACTTGGTCCGATTGTTGTTATCCCGGATAAATCTGGTATGGAAATCATCTGATTACAATTTTGAAATGCACTTTGTCCAATAGTTTTTATAGTTCCTGGTAAAGAAATAGATAACATATTTGTACATCCTTGAAATAAGCTTTCGCTTATAGTGGTTATATTACTCTGTATGACTGCTGTGGATAACCCTGTACAATCTTGAAAAACGCTAGCACCAATAGCAGTTATTATAGATGGCAGGAGTATAGACGCCAATGTAGCGCATCCTTGAAAGGCACTCTGTTCTATAGTATTTACATTAGTTAGGGAAGGTAATGTAGTTAATGAAATGCAATTTTTGAAAGCATTTGCTTTAATGGTAATAATTGCTGACGAAATAGCAACTGTTGATAAAGATATACATCCTTGAAATAAACTTGTATTTATTGTATTTATATTACTATTTATGATTGCACTGGTTAATCCAATACATTCTTGGAAAGCACCTTCACCGATTGAACTTATATTATTTGGCATAACTATTGTAGTCAAACTAGTGCATCCTTGAAATGCGTTATTTCCGATTGTATTAACTGCAGTCAAATCAGTTAACATACCAGAATATAATAAATTACTACATCCTTGGAATGCATACATGCCAATAGATGTTATAGTATTTGGAGTAAGTATATACATTAATAATATGCATCCCTGAAAAGTATATGCACCAATTGTTGTTATAGAACTTGATAAATTGATAGATACCAACGATGTACATCCTTGAAATGCTCCAATTGCCATAGAACTCACACTCACTGGAATAAATGCCGATACAATATGTTTATTTCCAGCAAAATAATTTGCATTTATACTTTGAGGCATTGTAGTTGCCCTATATGTATACAATTGGCCACTTGTATCATATTTTACATAAGTTATGTTTCCAAATGTAGTTGTATTTCCATAATCATAATTTACAGTGACCTCTATATAACTTACTGTTGTAATTATAATTTGATGAGGAAGCTTACCTGGAACTTGATTGTAAGATTGGTCTATGTATTTATATATGGGTGTATTATTTATATTTATTGGAAAAATAACTCCCTGAAGAGATATATATGCATTTGTTAATGAATAACACCGGTCAAATTGATTTATACCTATATTAGATATACTATACGGAATTGTTATATATGCCATATTTGAACAATCTATAAATACTGCATCGCCTAGTGTAGTTAACGAGTCTGGTAGATTTATTTTTGAAAGGTTTACACATTTTTGAAATCCGTTTGTTAAAATGGTATTCACTGAACTAGGCAATTCTATAGTTGTTAGTGAATAACAATTCTGAAAAGCATTTTCACCAATGACATTTATACCCTTTGGTATATTCACTGTAGTTAAACTATAACAATTTTTGAAAATACCATTATTTATACTTGTAATACCATTTGATAAAGTGGCTGTAATTAACCCAGAACAATCCTGAAATACTTGTTGTTCTAAATATATTACACTATTTGGTATTACAATAGAAGTAATACTTTTACAATTTTGAAAGGCATTATTACGTATATCAGTAAGACCATAATTAAGATTAACTATAGATAGGTTTTCACATAAATTGAATGCATAACTATGAATAACGGATACTGAACTAGGTATTGTTATAGATGTTATTCCAGATGCATAAAATGACCAATTTTGAATATCATTTACATTTGGCGGAATAATTACATTTGATAATGCTCTACAGTTTGCAAATGTATATTCGCTTATACTTGTAAAGTTAGAATTAACTGGTAATACAACAGATGATAAACGCACGCAACCGTTGCAAATATTGTTTCCGATTATATTTACAGTGTTTGGTATTGTCAAAGTCGTCAAGTTTTCACAATCTCTAAATGCACTGTCTTTTATTATGAGAACATCATTAGGAATTGATAAAGTTGTTAGATTTTTACAATTTTGAAAAGAACTAGTTCCTATATAAGAAATAATCATGTCTTGTCCATTATTTCCAAAATTAACCGACGACAATGAAGTGCAGTTGTAAAATGTATAATCGCCGATGTAGACTACTCTGTTAGGTATAGATATTGTTTGTAATACTATGCAATTTTGAAATGCAGATTGTCCTATAATATTGACTAATCCAGGTAATGTTATATTACGCAATTGAGAGCAACCATAAAATGCATAATCATTTATAACTTGCAATTTAACCGGTAAAATTACGTTAGTCAATTTAGTACATCCTTGAAATAATCCATTTCCTATAATAACCAAATTGGACGGGAGAGTTATTGATGAAAGGTCAGTACACCCCGAGAAAGAATAATTTCCTATAACCGTAATGGCTTCAGATAAATATGTAGTTGTCAATTTTGTGCAATTTTGAAATGCAGATGTGTCAATAGTTGAAATATTGTTTGCATTTACAGAATTATTAAATGGTATAGTTATAGTATTCAAATATTGATTATTTGAAAAATCGTTTGTATCTATTCGGGTTATAAACAAATCACATTGGTATGTGTAATTATTGTCAGAAACATTTATTAGTGTAAATGGTATTGAATTGAATGTAATATTTTTCCCATAATCATTATTGAATATAACTTTCAAAAAATCCGACGGAGTTTCATATATAATATATATATTAGGTGGCGGAGTCGGATAACTATATTTTAAATATGAATATGCATACAAATCATTAAGTGGTGTATTTCGGTCCGCGGTATAAATATAAAAGTTTATAGTATTTAACGCGCAATTATAAAATGCATTATTTCCAATACTTGTAATTGATGAGGGTAAAATCATAGATACCATTGATGTGCAATTATAAAATGCATTATTTCCAATAGATGTTATTGTATTTGGAATGGTCAATATTGTTAATCCAATGCAATTTGCAAACATATAATCAGTTATTTTAGTTGTTCCACCCAATCTAGGAATTGTAGTCAAACTTGCGCATCCTTGGAATATACCAGTTCCAATATTAGTAATCGTAGATGGTATGGTTATAGATGTAAGACTTGTGCATCCTGCAAATGCAGCATCCGCAATAGTTGTAAATGTATTATCCAAAGAACATGATATTAAATGAATATTTCCAGAAAATGTAGAATCAAACGTATCAGTAGTTGTTATTGTTCCATATGTGTATATTGAATGAATATTATCTACATTTGTTCTAAAAAATACAATTGTTCCAAATGTATAAGATTCACCGTAATTATAGTTAAATGATGCAGTTATGGTTGGTATAGGTTGTATAATATTAAATATTAGTGAAGGATAGATAGGATGAACATAATTATATATCGGTAAGGTAGTTAAATTGATATTTGGGTCAATGGATTCTATATTCATAACGGTTAATGGACATTTAGAAGACCCACTTCCAAATACATTTGTTCCTAATGTGGTTATACCAGCTGATAATGTTATAGTAGATAAATTGGTGCAACCATCAAATGTTTGGTCATTTAGTCTTGTGACTATATATGGTATTATTATAGAGCGTAATGATGAACAACCTTGAAATGCATAGACGCCTAGTGTAGAAACACCATTTGGAATTGTTATTGATTGTAATGATGAACACAATCCAAATGCAAAACTTCCAATAAATGTGATCCCATTCGGTATATTTACAGATTGTAGTAATGAACAATAATAAAATAAAGATGCATTAATACTGGTAACTCCATTTGGTATAGTTATTGTTTTTAATGGACACCCTGAGAATGTAGTCAAACCAATATACGTAACTGTAGTTGGTATATTTATTGACTGTATCCCAGAACTCAAAAATGCATTATTTCCAATATACGTAACACTAGTTGGTATAATTATAGACTTCAGTGATATACACTGATAAAACATACCATCGGAAATACTCGTAATACTATTTGGTATAGTTACAGATTGTAGCGATGAACAACTTTCAAATGCAGCAAAACCAATATTCGTAACACTTGTAGGTATTACAACTGATGATAAAAAAGATTGATTCCTAAATGCGCCATACCCTATAGAAGTAATAGTATCAGGTATTGTTATAGATAACATGAAACGGTCGCTAGTTAAATAAGCATAAAAGCATACATCAGGTATTTCCGTAACTACTGTATTTGCTGTATATGTATATACTCCATTCGGTTGTGATCTCGTAAATACAATATTACCATATAGTGTAGTATATCCTAAGTTTTTGTTTGATGTGAATACAATATAATTTGACATATATTATATACATAGTAATCATTATTCAGAAGCCTACTAATATATTTTCAAAAACAATCTAAATAATATATCTCATTATGTATATATTATTGCACGTATGTCTAAACTTTCCATTTTTTTTATATTAGCGTTAGTTTCTAACGTATTTAGCGCAAGTATAATGGACAGGTTTCACCAATGGGTAGAAACTTTCCATTTCCAATTCCGAGACGATGCGCATTTTTATGATGTGTATCGCAAATGGGCAACCAATGACCGTTTTATTGAGGTATCCAATTCCCAAAATCTGACTTATACTCTAGGCCATAATCAATTCTCAGGTATGGATACACATGATTTCCGCGAATATTTGCTGTCTTTTGAAAAGCCAGTATTTGAAACTCAGTATTTTCAACAGAAAATCACGAGTGTTCCTAAATCAGTGGATTGGGTTTCTGCCGGAGCAGTTACGCCAGTTAAAGACCAAGGACAATGCGGTTCATGCTGGAGTTTTTCCACCACTGGTGCATTGGAAGGTGCATATTTCGTGAAATATGGAACATTAGCGTCTTTTTCTGAACAACAGCTGGTTGATTGCGATACCTTGACTAATGGTGGTCGGGACCACGGTTGCAATGGTGGACTAATGGACAATGCGTTCGCATGGATTAAGAAAAATGGTGGGTTGTGTTCTGAGCAAGATTACCCATATGTTTCAGGAACTACGAAAACTGCAGGAACTTGCAAGACAACTTGCCACGTAAATAGCAATAGTAAGGTTCAGTCATTCGTGGATGTAAAGCCCAACTCAGATGATGCTATGATGACCGCAGTTGCACAACAGCCCGTTTCAGTTGCTATTGAGGCAGATCAACCTGCATTCCAGTTATACAAATCCGGCGTTTTCACAGGGACATGTGGAACCACGTTGGACCATGGTGTTTTAGTTGTAGGTTACGGAACAGACGGATCATTTGACTATTACACAGTCAAGAACTCTTGGGGTCCAACTTGGGGACAGGGTGGATACATAAAATTAGGTAAGGGGTCGTCTTATAATAAGGGTGCCGGTCAATGTGGGGTTTTGATGGAAGCTAGTTATCCTCTACTATAATATTCGCGTGGCTCTGTCATATGGATAAAAAAATCCATATGACTATGATATAACTATTAGTATTTATATATGTTTATAGACGGCTAGTATACCATGTACTTGCCAAGTAAGAAGACCCGTATTTAGCAGATCTGGATGCATTGGATGCACCAACTGCAGGTGATGTGCTTGGAGTCAAATTGGGACCAGCGCTAACTATAGCGTTGATAGAAAAGATATTAAGAGCACTTGCATAATATCGTAGATTTGACAAACTACCATCAAATCCGCCCTGATCGCATACAAAAACATCGTAGTAATTTTGTTTAGGAACGTTATCCATTATAACATGAGCACTAATTACTCCGTTAATATATACATCCAAACTGGTATTTTGAATACGTATCAACAAATTAAACCATTTCTTGAGAGGGATATTATTGATGTCTACTATTGCTGGAGTATTTTGAACCACTGTATCCATTATAATATGGATAGTAGGGTCTTGGTTATAGCTCAAATATACACCGGGGCCATTACTCAATGTAGAAATACCATCTCCTCCATACGAATTGGTTCCTTTATGGAAAATATGATGATATTTACTATTGTCGGCAGCTACAGTTCCGGTGGTTCCTGTAGTTCCAACTGCATTTATAAATAACCACACTGACCAGGTGCATTCAATTCCGGTTGGTTGATTATTAGAACGCAATAAAGGAACTGAATTATCATCGCGTGGGTCTTGTTTTATCATAATAGCTTTGCCACCATCAACTAACCCTTGAATCAAATAGGGATTGGTATTTGATTTTGAAAAATAATTTAACAAAAATATTCCTAAACGTAGCAATATATTAAACAAAATAATAACAAAAAATATAAATGCTATTCTAGCAATTATACTATTTGATTGTAAAAAATCACTACTAGCTTCGCCTAAACTTGTAGGAGATGAATATTCACTCATAGACGATGACACCGAGTCTTTTAAATTAGAAATAGAATCTGCTACTGACGAATATGCATTTGATGCAGTCTCAGACATATTTTGAAAAGCTGATGGTTCTCCTTCACTCATATCTAAATGTTATATATTACTACACTAAATTATTTTATTGTAAATAGTTTTATTTACAATAATAATTATTTACACCATATCGCATCAAATATGCACAATCCGTTGGACATAACTTATTCATAACTGCCCACTACATCGGAATGAGGGGTTTTGAATAAGAAAATGTCTAAGTAGCAACGCGAATAAAAAATGTGCAACAAACATTCGTTTTGTTAATGTATGGTCGTATGGATTAAAAATCCATACGACAAGCATGATGCTATATGTTATGCCTACTGACATGACATGACACATCTAGACATTAACTACGATTGTCTTTATTTTTATATCTAATAAATAATTTATTGGTATTTGTATTGCGCAATTGGAGCTTGGTCTTTGGTTAGAACAAAGCTAAAACCATATGCAGGTCCATTGCTTGAGAATCCGTTTCCAACTAAATAAGAGTTCCATGCAGTTTGTGGGTCAGTTGGAGAAGCAATACGTGAAAACTTGGTTAAATAAGCATCAAATACACCATATCCAATAGTATAATCGCCAGACATGTCTGGTAAATATTGCAATTGTTGCGATTTAACCAATTTTCCGTCTAAATAACAGTCAACGACAGAGTTTTCTACACTGACTATAACATATACCCAACGTTGTATAGGGAAATTATTGGTTATCTGTACAGTTTTAGTGGGTGTAGTTGTATCAGTAGTATAAATATCGGCAGATAAGGTTGGACTATTACTGGCTAAATACAATCTAAACTTTGTGACACCGCCTGATGTTCTTGCAAAACAAATTTCTTTAACTCCTGTGCTCCAATTGTTTACATATACCCACATACTATAGGTAAATGATGTAGCTGTAGGATTTACAATATCCTTATTTGCTATAATAGCGTTTGTTTTATTCAGATCAATGAGAATCTGCGAAGAAAATCCTACATAATACACAAGGTATAATATAAAAATCAATATGACAATTATCAAAAGGATGAGCGCTACGTTCATATTATATATAGTATCTAGAAATATTTATTCTAATCTTAATGAATAAAATCAACTGGTGGGTTTTTGAAATAATTTGTATTATACATTGTTGCTATTTGTTCAGCAGTTAATGGTATTTTGTTATAAGAAACATTGCATATTGCACCGGCTAATCCATTATCGCTTCCTAATAAAACCGAATCGGTTGAAGCATAATCGGGAATATTATTTGTAAAATAAAATGTTCTTTCTAAATTACCGTTAATGTATAAATCCACTTTAGATTCAAAATAGTTTAATGTTAATAGATTCCATTTTTGATTTGGTATACTAACCTCATAATTTGCAGACACATTTCCATTATCTGCTACATTTCCATCTTGCGTATTTGAAAAGTAAAATATGTATATATTTCGGTCTTTTAATCGCGCATTGGAAGTTGATTCATTTTTGTATGCTATTCTAGGATGGTTATTATAATTAAAAATATTGGTTTCATTTGCATAAGCCGCATTAGAAGATGGTTCTATATTCAAAAATACCCACATGTTAATGCAATAGTTTCGCCTGTATCGGTCTTGATTTTCAACATAAACTATTTTATCCCCTAAAGGTTTAAATAGAAACTTTTCTATATTACCCACATTACGTTCTTTATCTAAATATACTGGTTTGTTTTGCAAGATTATTGAAGTTTTGCTTATTGTTTTTTGAATAATAACCGGAATATAATAATATCCCAATGCTAGTATAACTTCTAGTATAAGCAATACAAATACTACATTTGGTGTTATTTTATATTGTTGTAATAAATATTCTAAACCATCACTAACCATACAAGGAATATAAAACAAAAAGTTTGCGAAAAATCCAGGCCATCCTTTTAGTGATTTAATACGTTCAGCAAATACTTTTTGACCTATTGCTAAACCAATTACAATCATTAAAAGAATTAATATTCGCATGAAATTACTTACAATTGTAACTACCCGTGGAGTAATATATGAGTAAAAATATACAATCATGGCTATCAATAATAGCACAACGCCTCCTACCAAAAATAACATTGATGGGGATTCTGAAAAATTAGGAAGACTAGAATATATTCCGAAACTTAATATCATTGCACCTACTATAAATAGAAAATATGAACTAGCATTATTGGTCAATGCGTTTGGGTCGCGAGTAGCATAATAAAGGAGAACCGATAAAAACATCGGAGCTAAAATAATTCCGATATTATCTTTTATGCAATTAATTAATAGCATTCGCGAGTGTGGGTCAACTAAATCAAATAAATGTATTGCTGTAGCCAGTTTAAATAAAATATTTATTAAATCTTTCCTATACATATACAAAAATCCACAAGTTGGTAATAATACAAATAATGTTATTATTGTCCAAAATCCTGCAGGGTCTTCAATACATTTATTGAACCATGCTTGATTGTTTACAACATACCAAATAAAAACACATACAATAACTATTGCAATAATAAAGAAAAACTTGCTTGAAAATGCAATATTATTAACCATATAATATAGCGGCACTCCTACTAATACAAGTAATATTATACTTAATATAATAAGTATTATAATAAATCCTATGTAATTAGTGTAATCATTAAATAATTCACTGAATACTTCAGTAGGATTTTTAAATAAGGGTGACATACTTATATATTCTGCATAAAATATTTTTCAGAGATTACAAGTTTTCCATAGCTGTTTTTTCGCCGTGACAATCTCTGCATAGTGCAATGAGATTATCTACATGATTACTTCCCCCATATTCCAATCGGGTTTTATGGTCTACTTCAAACCAAGCCGGTAATTGGCGTGCGCATTTTCCGCAATGCCAATTTTGACTAGCAGCTACGAACTTTTTCTTAGTTTCGCTCACAGACCGTTTTGTGCCTTTTTTACCAGATTGTGAAATACGTTCATATTGCGACAAATGGGGTCTGATTTGAGGCATAGTCGTAACTGGATAACCTACATCTGGGTTATTTACAAATCCGCGTTTTGCGGTAAAATCTAAAATTGGTGATATAACCATAGATGCATTTTTGTCTACCGGTAAATATTTCAAATAATCATTTGATGCAGATATCATTTGTTGGGCACGATATGGGTTTTTACGAAATAACCAGTATAACATAAATGCACCAAATGCAATACCTGCCATTTGATAATATTTCTTCCAAGTCAATAATTTTTTCAGATATGCACCATCACTATATATGTTTGCCATCAAAAAGGCGGCAATACCAAATAAAACGATTTCAAATCTCATATTACAATAGTATATAATAACACAATATTTTTGCGAAGGAATATGGTATGATGTCTATTGATAAAAATACAATAATGACATACACTGTATATAGTATGTTGTATGCAGACTAATAATATAAATAAATTGCCAATATACATATTAATATAAGTGCAAAATACAAATAATGTTTTTTCAAATTGAGTTTTTCGGCTAAATATATGGGTTTAGGCTTATAATTAGATTTATACGCATCTTCGGATTCTTCAAATGTAAGTTCTTCTTTTCCGAGCATTACATTTATTTTATTATGAATGAAATACCCCCATTTTATAAACGACGCGCGATTATCTAAATAAGGCGAAACTGGATATTTATCCAGCATATGACTAAACCTATCACCCATTTCCGAATTGGGTATCATCAATGGCAAGTTTTGTATAAAATCATAATATTTCCGTTTTGTCATAGCATTGGGTATGTCCGGATAAGAATGTGTAATAGAATGTATTACAAACCAATAATGAGGCCCCCAAACAAGCGAATCGTAAAACATCGTAATACAAAAACTATATAGAAACATAGGATTATAATACGATAGTTTCGCCGAATATTATGCATAATTATGATATCTATTGTAATAACTGTGGAAAAACAGGACATCAGTTTTATCAGTGTAAAATACCTATAACTAGTTTTGGGGTCATAGCATTTCGGATTAATCCATTAACACCTACATTCGTCCCTAGTTCCAGTATTCTAGTAGAAAACGCAAAATATGAGTTTTTAATGATAAGACGCAAAGATACTTTAGGATATATTGATTTTATGCGAGGTAAATACACATTACATAATAATCATTACATTATGAACATGATGAAACAAATGACCATAGATGAGAAGGAACGCTTGCGAAACGGCAATTTCTCTGAGTTATGGCGAAATCTATGGGGAGACGAGGCGGTTTCGGCTCAGTATAAAATGGAAGAATTCAATTCCAGAGAAAAATACAATGCACTAAAAAGCGGTATAATGATAAAGTCCGAATTATATACAATTGACAGGTTATTAGATGAAAGTATGCAATATCAACAATGGTTGGAACCTGAATGGGGATTTCCTAAAGGTCGTAGAAATAGTCAAGAAAAAGATTACGAATGTGCTATTCGCGAGTTTTCCGAAGAAACTGGATATAATCCTGCGATTTTAAAAAATATACATAATATCATTCCATTTGAAGAGAACTTTTCTGGGTCAAATTACAAATCATACAAACACAAGTATTATTTGATGAATATATCATATTTAGATAGTTTGGTTCAAACGACGTTTGAAAATACGGAAGTAAGTGATATTGGATGGAAATCTATAGAGGATTGTATTTCTTGTATAAGACCTTACAATTTAGAAAAAATAAGCATGATTTCTAAAATACACAATTGTTTGACGGCCAATGTATTGTATTGTATATAACTTTTATTTTAACTTTTATTTTGTAAGTTTTATTTGACAGTTATTTTGCCGTTATTTCGCCTGATTTTATGTATATACTATATAGTAATAGTATATACAATGTATCAAGAAGACCCCATTAAAATAAAGGTGCGTAAAAATAAAAAGGCCGCGGTGGTGTCTGAACGTCAAGACACCGTTGGAGAACAAGTTATAAACAATTTACAATCCATTGTATCTCCTACAAATATAATTCCTATGCCTATTATTACAAAACCCGGTCCAAATATTAAAAGAAAGACGGTTAAAGTTCTTCCTCAATTAAACCCAAATCCAGAAGAAGTTTTGCCTGAAAATATACCGGAAAAGGTTAAAAAACCGAGAGCTCCGCGTAAAACAAAGAAATTAGTGCCAGAACACCCTACGACTGAAGGAGCTATAGATATAATTGATGCTATTCCGGAGTCATCTGGAGAAGTAGCGCCGCCAATCGTAAAAGCCAAACGCGGTCGCAAAACCACCAAAAAGGATGTTCCACCACCTCAAGAAAACCCGGGTGCAACCGAAGTTGCCGCAGCACCTGTACCACAAATCCCAGTAGAAACAGAGGAAACAAAACTGAATGCTAAATTATTGCAAAAAGAACGCGCGGAATATGAAGAATATAAAGCAAATCCTACCGACGAATATGATTTCCTATATCCACATTTGAATGACCCCAATTTTATTGTTAAACTGTCCAGGCATAAAGAGTTTTATGACACTGAGTATGATGGACAAATACACCCAATAGAAAAACATGCCGAAATATTGTGTAATACAGGGTTTGAATTACTTCCGCATCAACTTTTTGTCAAAAACTTTTTATCCTTACAAACTCCTTATAATAGTTTATTGCTATATCACGGGTTAGGGTCAGGTAAAACATGTAGTTCTATTGGTATAGCCGAAGAAATGCGTTCTTACATGAAACAGTTAAATATTACAAAACGCATAATAGTCATTGCTTCGCCCAATGTCCAGGCCAATTTTAGATTACAATTATTTGACGAAACCAAATTGGAATATATTCAAGGACGCGATAGCGAAGATGGTTTTTGGAATATCAATTCTTGTGTTGGCAATTCACTTATTAAAGAAATAAACCCGACTAATCTGAAGGGATTAACCCGCGAAAAAGTCATATCATCCATCAAACGTATAATCAATACATCCTATTTGTTTATGGGTTATATCCAACTCACTAATTATATTTTTAATGCATTCAAAAAAAGCACGGATATAGAGAACTTGAATCCATTACAACGTAAAAACCTTTTGAAAAAACACATACGGGAATTATTTGATAATCGTCTCATTATTATTGATGAAGTACATAATATACGTATATCAGACGATAATAAAGAACGCAAAAAGACCGCGGTTCTTTTAATGAAAGTCGCTAAATATTCGCAAAATATGCGTCTCTTACTTCTTTCTGCTACCCCCATGTTCAATTCCTATCAAGAAATTGTATGGCTAACGAATCTGATGAACATTAATGACAAACGGGCAACTATAAAAATATCCGACGTGTTTGAAAATAACGGAAAATGGACACCGGCCAAGAAATTGGCAGACGGAACTATGTCAGAAGATGGTAAGGAATTACTTACTCGTAAACTAACCGGATATGTGTCATACGTACGCGGTGAAAATCCATATACATTCCCCTATCGCATTTATCCATCACAATTTGCCGAATCAAAACATATTATACTGGATAAGCCTTATCCACAAACACAATTGAATGGTTCTCCTATAACTGAAGACGACCGTATTAAATATATAGATATATTTGCCACTAAATTGGACCCAGAATCAGTCCAATACAAGGGATATATACGTATATTAGATGAATTGAAGGGTCGGTCAAATGACCAATATACAATGACTGGACGCCTCAGAAAAATGCCCGCATTTGAAGATATGGAATCATTCGGTTATACATCATTGCAATTGTTAATTGAATCCTTGAATATAGTCTATCCCAATTCTATTTTGGAGAACACATCCACGGCAGCATCCTCACCTTCATCCGACGAAGATAATGAGATATCCAAGGCGCTTGTTGGCGAAACCGGACTGAGAAATACAATGAACTATGTCAAAGAAACCAAAGACATGATGCAATTGAAATACAAGTTCTCCTATAAACCGGAAATAAAACATCATATTTTTAGCCCCAAACATATTCGCAAATATAGCGTTAAAATTGACGAAATATGTAAATGTGTTCGCGGTAATGGTATTATTATGATATATTCGCAATATATTGACGGTGGTCTAGTTCCTATGGCTCTGGCTTTAGAAGAAATTGGGTTCTCCCGGTTTGGTTCCACTCCCAATACTCCCAATCTATTTGCATCTCCTCCCGGAGACCCCGTAGATTATAAAATGAAGCCTAAATCCAAGGACGGGTCGTTCCATCAAGCGAAATACGTCATGATAACTGGTGACAAAGCATTTTCTCACAACAATGCGGCTGACATAAAAGTATTAACCCATCCGGATAATAAAGACGGTAAAAATATAAAGGTTGTATTGCTTTCCCGTGCCGGGGCCGAAGGCCTTGATTTCAAGAATATACGTCAAGTCCATATAATGGAACCGTGGTATAACATGAATCGCGTAGAACAGATTATCGGTCGCGCTGTGCGCAATTTGAGCCACTGTAGTTTGGATTTCAAAAAACGCAATGTAGAAATATACCTACATGGAACCGTATTGCCGGAACTACCCGATTCCCCAGAGGAAGAAAGCGCGGATTTGTATGTATATCGCTATGCTGAGAAAAAAGCCATACAAATTGGCGAGGTAACTCGTCTGCTAAAAACCATAGCCGTTGATTGTATATTGAATATAGGCCAAACCAATTTTTCTGTTCAAAAACTCTTGACTAATGCAGCAAATCAAACTATATCCATTGAACTGTCTAGATATAAACAAGATATACCATTCCAAATTGGCGACCGACCATTTAGCGAAATGTGCGATTATATGCAAAATTGCGAGTTTGTTTGTTCTCCCATGGAGAAAACAGAAACACCTAGAACGGAGAACTATAACAATACATTTGCCCAAACAAATCAAGACCGAATAATCAAACGCATACGCGAATTATTTAGGGAAAAAATGCCGAATACCGAAGGTGCAGTAGCTTATTTAAATCATGCCTATTACGAAAGAGAACACCTGGTAAATGCTATAACTATTGTCAAACAATATCCGATTGAACAGATATACAGTGCATTATCTGCATTAATTAATAATAAAAATGAGTATTTAATAGATGCATATGGGAGAACCGGGCGATTGATTGATAAATATAATGCAAAAACTGATAAGGCGTATTATGTATTTCAACCGGTTGAAATAACAGATGAAAATGCATCAATTTATGAGCGTACTACCCCAATTGAATACAAACGTAGTAATATAACTCTGGAAATAGACAAAACCGAAAAGGATTTTAAACAGGCTAAAGCCGCGGCCCCGGGGGCGCAACCGATTGCCCCGGCGGCGGCAGCCGCAGGATTGGAAGAGGATGAGGAAGATGAGACTGAAGATGATGTTTCTGAAAAACCCAAGGGCAATATTTCTACCGAAATACCATCAAAAGAAGCGAATAAAAGCCGGTTCTCCGAAATTATGAAGAGTTTAGATATATGTTTTGATGGAATTGATACCGGAGACCCTAAAACAACCAAGAAAGGAGTATTTCATACAACTGTATTGAAAAAAGGCGAATCCGATTGGTATGAACACGCTGGAATGATATTCTATTACTCAAAACCGGAGAACAAATACATAGAAAAACAAAAAACAAAGGGAGAAGGCAAAGCGAAAACAAAAAAAGTGGATGCACAGAGTATTACACATGACCTTCCTATACAACAAATTAGAACCGAGTTTGGTATAACAGATGAACTATTTGCAAAATACATCATATTGCATTTTGTAGACTCTCTTTTATACAATGACAAACTAGAAATCATACGTCATTTTTATACACTAGATAATGTGCCAAGTTCTCCAAGAGAACAAGCCGTTTTTGAATATTTAGAAACCAAAATAGTCAAATCTGGAGAAGAAATTGGATTGGTAACTATAAAAGACGATACACTCATATTAATTATACAAAACCAGGAAACCAGGGAATGGACTGAAGCTGACCAAGAAGACTATACACTAATGGCTGGAGAACTTCGCCGTTTCCAATTAGATAGAACACCTAGAAATATGTTCTCCTTGATTGGATTTATAACTCCATTTGTATCTAAGAAAACCAACGAACGTGAATTAGTATTCAAAGTGAAAGATTTGACAGAAAAACGGAATAATATTGGCGCAAAAATTGATGATGCCGGAAAAGACAAAGTAATCAAATTGCTAAATACATTGGTCGGAAGTCCTTTAGATAATCCAACTTATACGGACACTAATACTGAGTTTGTCAATCAACTCGGAATATGTATTGTTATAGAATTACTTATGCGATTATTCAGCGACCAGCGCCGTGATAACAAGTATTATTACTTAACCCCAGAGCAAGCAATTTTAAGTGATGTTATAAAAAAATCATTTTCCACATAAAGACATGTATATTCAACAGTAATGCGAATAAAAATGCGGAAAATTGAATGAGATATATTTTTATAAGAATGACATAAATATATCTGTATTATTATATTATTATTTTATTATATCATTATATCAAAATGGCCGATAAGAAACCCCAATCTGAGCAAAAGTTTTATGGTGTTTATATTAAATCATTATTGAATACAAAAGTCCTATTGGCTATTAACGAAATTGGGCAAAATATCAGACAAAATCTGGAGAAGAAGATTGCCGCAAAAGTAGAGGGTAAATGTGGAATAGATGGGTTTATTCAACCTAAATCTGTTTCAGTAAAGACATACTCCAATGGTTTAGTAAATACTGGATATGTGGAGTTCCAAGTAGTGTTTGAGTGTATGATATGTCGCCCAGTGGAAGGTATGTTGATTGAATGTGTCGCTAAAACAATAACCAAAGCGGGTATTCACGCCGAAGTTGTGGGTAAACATGGTGAAGTCCCTATAACTGCACATATTGCACGAGACCACAACTACAATGACGCGCGATTCAGTGATGTGAAGGAAAAAGATGTTATACGGGTAAGGGTCATCGGTGTTCGGTTTGAGCTAAATGACCCCTGTATAGATGTTATTGGTAAAGTAGTAGAACGCAGAGAAGGTCCTGCTAAAAAACAGCGGCTCAAAATCGGCGGCGAATATTTAGAGGATCCAGTGGCAGCAGGTGGTGATATAGAAGAATTAGAATATAATAGTGATGCTGTATCTACTGATGATGAAAGCTAGACCGATAAATATTTATAAAATAAATGATATAGACATATATACATGATTTATTACTAAATACAAATGCCTACGTTAGACGAATTAAAACTCAAAATAGAACAGCTAAATAAGCAGCATCATATAGAGATTTTGAAAATCTTGAAAAAAAATAATACCGTTACGCTAAATGAAAATAAAAGTGGGGTATATGTAAATCTTACTCTTTTACCTGAACAATCTATTACCGATATTTCTAATTATGTTAAATACATTGAGGAACAAGAGGCCACATTGTCGTCGCTTGAAACCCAGAAACTGGACTTCAAAAATACATTTTTTAATGAAAAAGAAGATAAAGAATAAGTGTTATATAACTCTATATACATAACTACTATCATATACCAACTCTCTAAAATGTCTTCTGTTTTATATCAAACTTTTTATCCGTATAACAAGTTTGATGATGGTCAAACTATATGTAAATTAGAAAAATGGATGTTATCAAAAACCATATTAAGTTGTATTTCTCGGAACAATCATTCTATACATGTTGATATGAATACGCCTTTACCAGAAAAAACATGTGTAGCTCGTAAGGCACAAATGACTCAAAACTCCCAATTCATTGTTCCGGATAAGATGGATACATTATTTTGGTGTCTGTATATTTCATATTATGGAGAGGAAAAGTATTTAGCAATAGGTAATAAATACGGTAACGCGGAGATTTCAGAAAAACAGAAAATTATGGAAACATTAAAATCAAATAAAAATGCGCTAAAGAATCTCAATCGGAAAATAACAATCGGTGCTGCACAAGAAATTATGTCGGATTTGATGACCAATATGAAAACATCATTATTGTCCCTAGTTGCATTTGCGGTGTATTACAAGAAAAACATATTATTGCTAAATACAATCAATAAGACATTTTTGGAATATAGATATGATGACCGAACTATACTAACAACTGAAACCACGGAAGAACTAGGTCCATGGTTAATAATCAAATACACCGAAAAAAAGAAATATGGATTCTATTCAACTGAAAGAGAAGATATATCTGATATCAAATCAGAATATACATATATTCATTCACCTGACAAACCCTTGAAAGGTATATCTACATATAAAATGGGAGAACTTGTTGAAATTGCATCTAAAATACCAGAATTGCAACTGCAAATTGGAGTTAACCAAACAGATGGGTTTCGCACAATTTCAGTAGAAACGCGAATGAAAACGCCTAAAGAATCCAAAATGTCTAAACCGGAATTATATGGAAAAATATGGCATAGTTTATTGTGGTCATAATATATTTTATGTGAATATAGCTATATGTTTATTATTATTATTATTATGTGCTAAACCTGAAAATGAATTATACAAAATTGAAAGAAACATATAGAAATAATATGTAAAAATACTATATAACATTTTATTATGCAAGCATTACTCAAATATAAGAAAAAGGCTGCCGAAAAGGCTATCGCCAAAGAAGCTGATGCTTTAAAGCCAAAGGAAATTGAACCTGGTGAAATTGATGAGACATCTATAGAAAAGGACCGGGCTATGGCAGAAGCACAAGCGGTTGCTAGTGCTGAAGCTAAATTAAACTCGGTGGATAGCACAAAAGCATTTGAAGAAATGGTTGCCTTTTATTTAGCAAGTAATCCTATTTCGTCGGTTAATTGGAAAATCAATGAGTTTGAAATTGCGTTTGGCACAAATCCGAGAAAAGGTCGTCCTATAACCAAAATTGATTATGATAATATTGTCAGGCAATTTAAAGCAGCTGGATTTACTACAAAGGACCCAGAAGGTCTTTATATGTTGCGCATGAATAATGAATACTATGACACGCGTACAAAAAAAACTAAAACCTCCAATATCCGAACTGAATTGATTGGTATTGATTTGATACAGGAATATTGCAAAACCAACAATCTACAAAAAATACTAGATAAACCCAATATGGTATTTTCAGCCAACAGTAAAGTCAAGTTTACACAGAAAACTCTAGCTCAAAAAAATGATAATGAAACGTTGTTCCCGGTTGATTTTGAAGATTTCAATTTCCGGTGTTCGTATAAAAAGGAACAAGACCATTATACCGATTCCAATATAGGTAAAAGTATTATCCGAGAATGGACAAACCAGAAAAAAACATTTCGTTATATGAACCGCGTGAGATTTGACCATCCCGATTTACCATTCTTCCTAGATATCAGTATTCTTAAATCATCTAAAAAAACAGGTAAAGTTCCTATACCACAATACACTATTCAAGATGCCGGGGTCTTTGAAAACCCTGAAACATATGAGGTAGAATTGGAGATTGATAATACGAAAGTTGGTGCAGGAACTACATATGATACTGCGCCTAAACTTTTGGATGCACTGCGAAAAGGTATTCGCATTGTTTTGAGTGGAATACAAGGAACTAATTATCCTATTGCTTATTCCGAGAAAGACAAAGTTCTACTTGAATATATGAAACTATTACATGGACCGGATTTTGAAATGCGGCGTATCAAATCCAGCGACTTTTGCGGGCCTTCTTCTGTGACTTTACAAGTTAAAAATCTCATGGATAACGCCGACACTACGATACCGAATATTTTGCGGAATTATTGCGTCACCGACAAGGCGGATGGAATACGTAGTTTGTTATACGTAGCTGATAATGGTCGTATATATCTCATTGATGGTAATATGAATGTATTGTTTACGGGAGCTTATACCGACGAAAAAACTGTGCTAAATACTTTGTTGGATGGAGAACATATAAAATACAATAAAAAGGGTGATTATATCAATTTGTTTGCTGCGTTTGATATTTATTATTTGCAGGGTAAAAGCGTCCGCGAATATGCATTTGAAGAAAGCGACGATGAGGATGAGGATGAGGAACATGAACATTATCGCAGATTATTGCTAATTAATGCAACTGCATTCATGAAACCTAAATCTATAGTAAAATCCGCAGCCACTGGAAAACCCGCCGACAATTGCAATTTCAGAATCAAATGCAAACAATTTCAAGTATCCAATCTGAATAACTCCATATTCCGGGCATGTGCAACCATTTTATCCGATATTGACCAAGGAATATACGAATATAATACGGATGGTCTGATATTTACTCCTATTAATACGGGAGTCGCCAGTCAATCGGTTGGTATTGCCGGAAGTTTGAGCAAACCACTATGGGAACAATCTTTCAAATGGAAACCAGCGGAGTTTAATACCATTGATTTCTTGGTTCGTGTGAAAAAAGACAAAAATGGACAAGACGAAGTGCATAATGTTTTCCAACAAGGCAAGAACTTAGTATCTATCAACAATATAAAACAATACAAAACTCTGATTTTGTGTTGCGGGTTTGACAAAGAAAAACATCGGTTTATAAACCCATTTGAATCAATGATATCCGATAATTTGCCCAATGTGAAATATGACAATGAGGAGAAATATAGTCCCGTTCCATTCCGCCCAACAAATCCATTTGATGAAAATGCATGCTATTGCAATGTGGAACTGAGGTCTGGCGAAATGCGAACGGAAGAAAATGAAGTATTCGGAGAACATATGATTGTTGAGTTCCGATATGACATCAATTTATCAGGAGCTTGGAAATGGGTTCCATTACGTGTGCGATATGACAAAACTGCCGAATTGCACAACGGTGCACCTAACTACGGCAATGCATATCATGTCGCAAATAGCAATTGGCATTCTATACACGACCCTATAACAAAAGAAATGATTATGACTGGAGAGGGAATCCCAGAAATAGATGAGACTGAAGATGTATATTACAACCGCGATAGTAGGGAAATAAATACAGACGGATTGCGCGATTTCCATAATCTGTATGTAAAAAAGAAGATGATATTAGGTGTATCTCAGAGAAAACAAACTCTCATTGACTATGCAGTAGGTAAAGCCGGCGATTTGCCTAAATGGATTCGCGCCCATCTGGGATTTGTTTTCGGAATTGATAAATCCAATTCCAATATATTTGACCCACTGGATGGAGCTTGTGCTCGTTATATCAAATCCGCTAAAGAATATACGAAGGATTTTCCTAAAGCCATCTTTCTTGAAGGCAATAGTGGAAACAATATTCGTTCCGGTAAAGCATTCAAAACCGAAAAAGAAAAACAAATTGCTAGGGCGATTTTCGGAAATGGACCTAAAGACCGTCAAGTTCTCAAAGAAGCCGTTTATAAACAATATGGTGTTGCTCAAGAAGGGTTCAATATATCATCTTGTCAATTTGCCCTCCATTATTTCTTTGAAAACAATGTCATATTTCACGAGTTCCTGCGCAATTTAGCAGAATGTACTGCAATGGGTGGATATTTCATTGGAACGTGTTATGATGGCAAGACGGTTTTCAAGCGATTACAACAAAAAATAAATGGCGAAGGTATTGCTATAATGAAACGCGACCGTAAAGTCTATGAAATTATCAAAATGTATGATGAGACTGGATTCCCCGACGACGAAACCAGCGTGGGTTATATGATACATGTATATCAGGATTCCATTAACAAAACTTTCCCGGAATATTTAGTCAATTTTGATTATTTAGTTCAAATGTTGAGCAACTACGGATTTGCATTGATTAAAAAGGAGGAATCCATGCCAATGGGTCTACCAAATGGAACCGGATTATTTAGCGAATTATTTACTGAAATGGAAACCGAAATTGAGCAAAATCCACAAAAGGCAGCTGATTATAAAAAGGCTAGTTCAATGACTGAAGATGAGAAATGGATTTCCTTTATGAATAGATATTTCATATTTAAGAAAACACATAATGTGGATGCAGAACGAATATACAAACAATTTGTTTCCAAGAAGATGTTGGGGGATTTAGCAAAACAGGCCGATGAAGTTGCAGATGCATTGGAATTGGCAAACGAAAAGGCCAAAGAAGAAAAGGCAGCCGAAAAATCTAAAAAACTCAAAATACGAAAATTGTCGTCAAAGCAAAAGGTAGTTATAGATGCTTATTCTCCAGTATTGGATTCCGAGGAAGATATATCACCACAAGAAATAGAAAAAATTGCGAGTTCAATTGAAGCTATAGTAATTCCTCAAGTATCCGAAGAACATCGCGTTTTAGCAGAAGAACCTGCACCGGAGTCGGCACCAAAACTGGTATTGGGTAAACCAGTTGCCATTAAAAAAGCTCCTAAACCAAAAATAGTTATAGGAGAACCTGTCAAAGTAATCAAAAAAATAAAAAAAGCCGACAAGACAGCATAATGTGTGTCTATTTACTCTAAACGCTAATGATATATTTGTAATACATATATCATTATAACAAACGCCTATTACGCATGGATGCGCCTCTCTATACATTGTTATCATTTTTATCATCAATGACATATGTGTCTAAATATTTTCGTAATAAATCATCCGGTATTTCATCTTTAAAATTGCTTTCTATTTCATCACATAACGGTTTTCGGCCATACATTGCCAAAAATGTTGCAACATATTCATCCATTTTTTTATATTCTAGTTTGACTTTTTTTGCAGCCTCAATTGCCAATTTAGACAAAGTGGCTTGGTTTTCATTTTTGAGTTGCTCTTTTTGTTTTTCAGCAAGTTCCTTTTTCCGGATTTCTTCAGCCCGCTTGTAAATATACAGTTCGCGTTCTTTTTGTTCTAATTCATCCATATTTATCATATTTGTTTCGGAGAACTCCATCGGCATTTTTAAAATATCTTTAGAACGGTCATATAAGGTATCTCTAGCTGAAGTAATTGTATCGCATATATCTGGTTTTTTAAGCGCATCAAACTTCTTGCGTTTATCAGACCCAACTTTACCAGGAAGGTTTTTCTTAAACTCCCCCAATATATCAAGTGGTATGGACGGAGAAGTTTCCATGAGCCGGTCATACTCCTGTCTATTATGTTTCAAGAACTGTCCGCATTCCATTCTTTCTAAAGGCGATTTAGCCAATTCAATTCGTATATTACGTGCAAACTTGTCCCATGCAATCGCGGCGACCCGGTGCGACTCATTAAGTTCCGATATTTTCAAATATTGCTGAACTGTAGTCAATATACCAATACAAATATTGATTGTCCCAATAACCATAGGTGCATATGGCTGATAATCAATCGGCAAACTGGTTTGCGCAAACGATGCAGTTCCAGTGACAGTTGATAACACAATCGCCGGTATAGTAAACCAAGCATGGCGATATGCATATTTTTGATGAGCCCGAGTATTTAGCCATTTATAACATTGAGCCACATCACACCATTCTACCATAATGTTCTCATTTTCAGCAGTCCATTCCAATGGTTTAGTATTAGATGTATTACTATCAGCATCGGTTTTTTCTTCTTCGTGTTTATCTTCCTTGGTCATTTATATGATTTAGGCAGATTTTTTATGTCTGGTAATATGGATTAAAAATCCATATTACCAGCATGATGCTAGATGTATGGTATGTGATGCACGAGAGCATCATACCACACACCTAGACATTAATTATTCATCTAAATAGGTTCCTTCTATCGTTATAATACCATCTAGTCCAAAATTGTGGGCGGCATCTAGTATATCTGGATTTGATGTAGCTATAACAATATTTTTCAAATTGGTATTTTGTGATATAGATTTATCACTCACAAGTTCATTTTTTTCAGAGTTTTCAACCGAACATAAATCGGATTGAACTGAACCTGTAGGAGAACTCGGCGGTGTTCTAACTACATCCTTTATATTAGATAGATTTTCTATAAATGAAGTATTTGCATCATTTATAATGTTCTCCGAAACATCTTTTTTAAAATTAGTCATACGTTTGGCCAATTTATCCAGATATCTTTTTTGAGTAGAATGGAAGAACTCAATATAACTGACATACAAATACAATTGTTCTCGTATTAATGTATTTTCATATTCCAATGTATGTATGAAATTGGTTATAGTCATATTGATATTACTAGTATGTGTATAATCGGAAACCGTTTTTTGTTTTGAGCTATAGTATACATATAGTTCGTTGATTATGGTTAAAATAGTATCGTGTATTTCACTGATGTCTTCTATAGAATATTCTTTTAATTGTTCTAAATCTTTATAAACCGGATATTTCTTATGTTGAACAATTGATTGCAATACTATATTACGTTCATTCAATTGCGAAACTATAATATTGTATAGTTTGTAATATTCACCATACATTCGGTTATTTAAAATGATTATAAGTCGCGATAAATCTTCCATTTCTTGATTCAAAATGCGATATTGAAAATAAAACGAATCCAAACAAAAAATGAAAATCTTTTTATTATTTTCTTTTATAAGACCATTGTGAGTTTGTTTTAGTTTGTCTAATTCATGTTCTATAGTTGCTTTCTTTGAAAATAACTCAGTGTCCACTTCTATGATTTGCTTGAATGCTGATTTTAACGCATCCAAGTCCAATTCGTGAATATATGACATATTATATATATAATTTATATTTTTCAATATAAAGAAAAAAAAAGGCAAAGAGGCCTTTTTAGAAATTATAATTAGTTTTTATTACAAAATACGAAATATACTATACGAAATATACTATACGAAATATACTATACGAAATATACTATACGAAATATACTATAACGATTACATTACATGGATTTTGCAATCATTGTTATGTTATATAGCTCGTCATACTCTCTCTCCATCTCAGATAGGTCTTCGGCAGTGAACACAGATGGGCGTTTCATTAGTTCGCGACAGATGCTTTGTATGATTTGCATTTCAGTGTCGGCTTCGTCTTGAATATGTTGGAACATTTCAAGGAACTTAGAAGTGGGTCGCGCATTAGCACATTTCACAGATGACAAATTATTGCGTTGTATTTCATGGTGTCGCCAATTGTCGCGAATGGATGTCGCTGCATCAATTTGGCACCATCCCCCACAGAATGCATAGTTTTTCCAAAATATAGTTGTGTCATATTTGGAATCACTATGGCCACCACAGTTGTAGCAGAGCTTCTTTTCCATTTCGCGAAATTGGCATCTGTGTAATAGATGTCCATGCATATATGATTTTCTCCAAACTTGTTCGCTGTCAAATGGCGGAGTACGCAACTGGTCGCAAATGTTCTGTATTTCACTGTGTTCCTCTTCTGCTGGTTCTGGAGAGTTCAAGCCGGCTGTATCGGTTTCTGTAGCGATAGATGATGCGCGTTCGCTGCGAGGAAGGAATGCCTTGACTTCCCAGTAATTCTTTCTATCATAAAATACTTTACACAACCCGTTTTCCTGTATATCTTCGCAGAGAGCAATTGCTTCTTCCGTATCGTAAAGCTCCAACTCAAGGAATGCAAAGCTATACTGATTGTTTTTCTCATTTATGCGGCGATGAATATCTATATGGTTAACCTTACCTATTTGTTTAGCAGCGAATGCATTGCATATCTGAGATACGGATACATTGCCAAGAATGCGTGGGATAAATGCTTTTGTTATAGAAGTCATTGTTTCAGTTATAGGAATTGTAATAGGATAAAGGCTATTTGGTTTAAAGTTAATTGTTGTTGTCGGAGTAGTCATAATGGTTTAAATCTGCTATACACTATTTATAAAAAATGTATTTCAATTTTATGATTGCAAATAATAACTATTTATGCGTAATAGAATATAAAAATATACATAAACACTAATATATAATTGTTATGCCGCCAAAATCTAAAAAGAGCTCAAAATCCCAAAAATCCCCCGAGCCTGCCCCGGCACCGGCTGCGCCCCCGGCGCCTGAAATACTTACTATTCCGGCTGATTTTGCAAATATTTTAGTGGACTTTACTAAAGATTTATCTATTACTTTTCCAGAATATAAACATTTATGGGAAAAGTGGACATCTCTAGAAATGCCAGAACAAGAAGTAAGAAACGTATTTGAATATTGTATTACTATTTTACCCGAACGATTTTTTGATATTTTATATCAAAATGATGATATTTTCAAACCAGACAGTGAAACAAACACATGTTTTTTACCTGGTGTAGATTTCAAAGTATTGTATAACTGTGAAAATGTAAGTGAAAAAACCCATCAATCTATTTGGAAATATTTACAGGTATTACTATTGTCAGCAATTAGTGCTGTAAAAGACAAAACTAAGTTTGGCGATACGATGAACTTGTTTGAAGGTGTATCCGATGAAGACTTACAAGATAAGCTCAAAGAGACCATGGATAGTTTGAATGCATTTTTTAAATCATCGGGACTTGATAATGAGGATGATGTGCCAGAAGGTGTCCCGCTAAATGGCGAAGAAGATGGACAATCTTCGCCTGATTTTGAAAACTTTGCTAAATCATTCAATTTTGATAATATGTCCGGAAGTGCCGAAGATTTACATGACCATTTGAAAGGCCTTTTTGATGGAAAAATAGGGTCTTTAGCAAAAGAAATGGCCGAAGAAATTGCTAAAGATTTAGGAAGTATTTTAGGAGAAGAGGGGGAAGATATAACAAGCACCCAGGACTTTTTGAAAAAAATGATTCGTAATCCCAAGAAACTTATGGAACTCATGAAGAAAGTGAGTTCTAAACTTAATGATAAAATGAAAAGTGGCGATATATCTCAAGACGAATTGATGAAAGAAGCGAGTGAATGGATGGGAAAAATGAAAGGAATGGGTGGACCTGACAATTTCGGAGAAGTATTTAAAAATCTGGCAAAAAATATGGGCGGTTTAGGAAAAAATACGAAAATGGATATGAATGCAATGAATCGTATGCTTAACCGAAATGCTACTAAAGAAAGAATGGCTGCAAAACTGGAAAAGAAAAAGGAGGCTAAACTACAAGCAACTGAAACCCCTAATAATTTCGTATTTCGCATGGAAGGTCAAGAGTCTCAAGAAAAATCAGCAGCAGTATCACAAGATTTAGACCAAATTATGCAAGACTTAGGTCTGTCTAATGATATTATTGCAAACGACCAGCCTAAATCGGCACCTAAAAAGAAGAAGAATAAAGGTAAAAAATAAAGGTAAGAAATAAATGCCAGTCTAATATATAACAATGATTTCAAAATACATAGATGTTCCTATCTTCTTGGTGAGTTTGGTTTTCGGATTATTGATCATGTATTACACAATGCCCGATTTAAGAAAGATATATGTATATCCTACTCCTGAAAATGTAGAGCTATTGCAATACAAAGACAAGGCGGGTAATTGTTTTTCATATAAAGAAAACGAAGTTCCTTGTCCTAAAAACCCAAGTAAAATTGCTAAAATACCGGTGCAGGCATAATTTTAGTATAATATCGCGTTATATAGCATTATTTGACTATATTTTATTGCTTATGGAAATATTCGCAATATACTATATAATAATGCATATCCAAAGATTACTAAATAGTAAAATGGGAAAGGTTGCTTTATCCATTATTTTAGGATTTGGTTTAGCAACATTATTTCGCAAAGTATGCACTGATAAAAATTGTATAGTATTTAATGGACCCGTTATTTCAGAAGAAGATATATATAAACACGATGAAAAATGTCTTCAGTATACGATGGAATCAACGTCTTGTGATAATTCCAAAAAAACAATTGATATAGAAAAACGGGACGATATTAAACCTAAAAAAACATTTTTTGGTATTTTATAATAGATACAAAAACATTATAGATGAATTGTCATAAATCATCTATAATTCGTTAAACAATAATATCTTTAGCCACAATCTAATATATAGATTTCATGGCAGACAAGCAATCTACCACCCGAATCGCGGATTTACCGGAGAACATAACAATGCAAATGAATGGCCCAGTTCAACAGCAAATGCCACAATATATGCAGCCACCTCAGCAATATATACAACAACCTATGAATACACGGCAACCTTTGGATATTGCAGGAACTGAAAATAATTTGACATATACTCAAATGAATGTTCATCCAAACCCATATGGCAATCCAATGCAACCCGGTGGAATGCCTTTACCTCAACAGCCTCAACAAATGCATCCTCAACAAATGCAACAAGAAGCACCGCAATATAGACTACCATCTCGTGATATTCCACGTAATACTGATGGATATACACAAGACATAGAAACAACTGCCAATTATATTCCAGCACCAAAACTCACTTCCGATTATATACGTGATTTTCAGGATGACGAAGAGGTTGCAATTAAAACCCACAAAGTGAAAAAACACAGAGAACGATTAATGGATACATTATTAACGGAAATACAGATACCCATTTTTATAGGTATTCTATTTTTCGTATTCCAGATGCCTTTAGTAGATGCGCTCATTTTTAAGAAGTTCTCCTTTATGCGTATTTATAATGAAGATGGCAATTTCAATTTCTATGGACTTTTTTTGAAAAGCATTTTGTTTGGATTGAGTTATTTTGTTCTGACTAGAGGGCTTGATTTTATAAGTTCTCTATAATGCCATACGATTTTATGGTCTATATATGTGGATAGACAATTATGAAAATAGTTTGCCAAACCGAATTGTTGATGTTTTGTAATTAGACCTTGTTTTTGATTTTGGTTTTCGCCCACGTTTTTTCTGTGTTTTGTTTTGCTTTTCGGCTTTTTGCGACTCTTTTTCTTTAATTAGGGCAGGACTATATTTTAAAAACCACATATCATATTCACGAGAACCACGTTGGTCCGATAATTTTTTATACATTTCGGTCTTTAAAGCCCGAATTGTCTCCAAAGTCTCTTGTTTCCCATAACATTTCATGGTAAATCGTTTTAGTAAACCAATTTGACGTAGACGGTTTTGTTCCTCTACTTCAAATAAAAACTTTGCCATACACAAAATACGTTCTTTATTGAAATAGGGTTTGTTTGTATAAATAAATGCCAAATAAAAACTCAAAATAGTGTCTATAGTTGCAACATTGATTGATTTATCGCCAATATGAATAGTGTTATAGCTATGACATGCGATTGGTTTAAAAATAAACGATATAGTATCTTTACCTACCAATATCTCTTTACGTTCTGGTATAAGTTCTCCTATAGCAGGATGGTGCACGGTTTTTATATTTTTGAACCCAGCATCAGCCAATCGTTCGGTTAATATAAGTGCAGTAGTTTCTGGGTCTTCTGACAATACATCAAAATCCGGATTACTATGAATATATTTATATTTTGCATTTTTCTTATCCTTTAAATATTCGGAATATAAGACACTTCCATATCCTCCGAAAAAAATGACACCTTGATCAATTAATACATCGCGTGCTAAAAAATAAAGATGTTCATTATTTGATGATTTTACATCCATTTCTCTCTGAAAGTCAATGGTATTACATTGTACATCTGGTTTTAATGGATAATGTTTATTTAGCAAAGTCAGCCGTTTGAATACTTTTTCCCATCTAGAAACATCACCTTGTGGTCTAGATAATTCTAAATACATACTCATGCGCAAATAATTTGGAGGTGCATATCTTATTCCGGCCCGTATAATAACTTCTTTTTGAAGAGCCTTGAATATTTCGTCGTCTAAATATGTTATATCCGCAACTGGAATGAAATTGACAAATACTTTAAATGTGCCGTGATGCACCCCCGCTTTTGCCTCTACTTCTTTATATCCTGCTGCAAAATAAATATCTGCCAATTCTTTCGCATCATCCAATGCATGATTGGAAAAAAAATCGTAATCGGGTATTTCAATATCTCTATTGTAAAATTGAGCATATTTCGGTAATATATTATTAATAGCAGTTCCACCATAACAAATGCATTTTTTACGAATCAAAAAGTTCTCCAATATTTTAATAATGGTTTTCACTTCTTCACTATTGGCCATTATTTCGCCAACTGTTGCCTCATTTTCATCCACTGCATGTCGTAAAATTGCCAATTCGCAGTCTTGAAATGTCATTGAGTTATCACACTCTGGATTATTGAATCTATTTTTTTTCTGTGTTGCCATCAATATATAGTAATATTGATATATTATTAGTATACTATTAGTATATGACTATTAGTATATGACTATTAGTATATGACTATTAGTATATGACTATATGCAAATACATTATGCAAATGTGCTGAACTTTATTTTTTTGGTTTCTAGCTCAGTTTTCATTTTTCCTAAATAATTTATTGCATAAGCCATGGGAATAATTGCTGATTTATAATTATTAAATAAATCCTCATATTGTGCCAATTTATCATCCGATTTATAAAACGAATACAATGTAATTTGGACACCATAGTTAACTATCATCGTTATAATACTTGGTTTTGGCTGGTTTTCCGATATATCTGGTATAACTATTTGTTCATCTATAATATTTGTTGTTCGGAAATCGTCTTTTACCAATGGTGGGGTTTTTACTTTGTTTTTGATTCGGTCATAATCTTGCATTTGAAATGTGCTTCCACCGGTTTCACCATTCAATAATGTAGTAAGACGTTGACTAAAATACGCGTATTCCGGGTTATATGTCTTGTCTATTAAAAACACCGTTTTTTTGAGTATTTTATCGTTGATTTGGGTATATTTATCAATTCGTTTTGCCTTGCCACTTTTACTTAAAAATCTAGACTTGTCCGGAAAGTTCTTAACAATACATTCAGCAACTGATGCATATACTTTGGCATTTTTATCGGGAATAATACGTAAATGTATAAATAATGGGTCTTTTGGATTTGGACATCCGTCATTTCCCTGAGAACCCATAAATGCATTTGCTGCAATAACATTAAACATATCATTTAAAGGAACCCGGTTAAAACTATCCATTTCTTTAATTTTAGGGTCGGTTACATTTGCTACATAAGCAATTCCATCTTTTTCAGAATAATGTATTTGTAAATCTAAAAATCTACATCCTCTGGAAAGCACATATTTTATCATATCATTATTAATAACAGACCCACTATATGCAGAGTTATATGACGCCTTTATACAATATTCGCGAAGTGGTAGTCCTAATCTTTTTGTATTCATATTTTCTATAGAAAGTCCTGAACTAATACCAATTAAACTACGTATTTCATCTTTTACACTCATACCTTCTTTTACGGATGTATTTTCTTTTAATATAGTAGCCCGTTCTTTCAATAATTTCATGATAACGATAGAACAAATAAGTAATATCAATACTATCAAAAATATTCTAAAAAATCCCATATTTACTTATGCTTTATATATTATATACTTATATACTTATATAAAAAAGTATTCACAAAAGTATTAGTAAAAGTAATCTAATAAAAACAAAATAAAATCATAGTATATACTATTTCAATGGCCGGAGGATTATTCAATATTGTATCTGTTGGGAATGCCAATGTAATACTTACAGGTAATCCAACAAAAACCTTTTTCCGTTGTGTTTATTCTAAATATACCAATTTCGGATTACAAAAGTTCCGTATTGATTATGAAGGTTTAAGAGAACTCCGATTAACAGATTCATCTACCTTCACGTTCAAAATACCTCGCTATGCCGAATTACTCATGGATACATATTTGGTTGTATCCTTGCCTGATATATGGAGTCCGATATATCCACCCGTAAGACCTATATCGCCAGGTGATGTTAGTGGAAATGCAGTAAATAATAATGGGCAATGGGCTCCCTACGATTTTAAATGGATTGATAATTTGGGTTCTCTAATGATAGAAGAGGTCACTATTACATGTGGTAATTTGACTTTGCAAAAGTATTCCGGCGAATATTTAGCTGCACTCGTAGACCGCGACTTTAATTACGAGAAGAAAAAGTTATACGATACCATGACTGGAAATGTACCTGAATTGAATGACCCTGCTGGTTGTTTAGGCAGAGAAAATATTTATCCGAGCGCATTTTATACTACAAACTCGGCCGGTGCGGAACCATCCATACGTGGGCGAACATTATATATCCCAATTAATACATGGTTTACATTAGATAGCCGGTGCGCATTTCCACTTGTATCGCTACAATACAACGAATTAATAATAAGTGTATCTATGCGACCTATCCAAGAACTATTTTGTGTAAGAGACGTATTTGACGCAACTAATAATTTCCCATACATTCAACCCGATTTTACTAGACAAGAGTTCCAAATGTATCGGTTTTTACAAACCCCGCCGAGTGTGAATATAGCACAAAGTGATTATGGAAACAAAAATAGCACGTGGAAATCGGATGTACATTTAATTTCCACGTATTGTTTTTTGTCAAAAGAAGAGCGTGAATTATTCGCCGCACAGGAACAAGTATATTTAATAAAAGATGTGTATGAATATAGATTCAATAACATAACTGGTTCTAAAAAAGTGAAATTATTGAACTCTAATGGTATGATTTCTAATTGGATGTGGTTTTTTAGAAGAAATGATGCATATTTAAGGAATCAATGGTCTAATTATACAAATTGGCCATACAAAGGACTCCCTAAAAACATTGATATTGCTCCACAAATATCATCATATAAATCATGGAATGGTCAATATTATGGTCCAGCTAAAAATCCACCTCTATACAATTCAACAATGCATGGCGCAAATACTGGATATTTCATAAGCGGAGACTATTCATCTGAAAATCACAAAGATATTTTGGAAACAATGGGTGTAGTATTGAACGGTGAATATAGAGAAAACATTTTGACACGTGGTGTATATGATTATATTGAAAAATATACTAGAACCCAGGGATTCGCAAAAGAAGGTTTATATTGCTATAATTTTTGTTTAAATACTAGTCCTTTTGAATATCAACCATCGGGAGCAATAAATATGAGCAAGTTTAAAACCATTGAATTGGAAATAACTACTTATACACCGTCCCTAGCACCACTAGATTTAAGTAATAATATACAATATGGATTTATTTGTGATGCCAGTGGTAATATATTAGGGGTTCGCAAAACAAATTGGAAACTCTTTGACTATACGTATGATATGGTTTTATTTGAAGAGCGATACAATGTATTATCGGTTATTGGCGGTAATTGCGGAATGTTATACGCGAGATAGATTAGTTATATTTTGTTCTATATAACTATATATAGTTATATATTAGATATGTCAGGAAATACACAACCATTTAGAAAAGTAGATAAGGATAGTCCAGACCAATTTATACGAAAAATGGAAAGGACTATGTCTAAAAAACGAAAAAATAATTACAAAAATATAGAAGAATTGGAGAACATATATGATTCGGATGCAAAAACGAATAAAAATGAATCTTTTTTAAATATTGATTCATCTGAAATAAAAAACACGTTTAAAGATTTTGGGAAAGGCATGCAAGATATTGCCGATTCTATTAATAAACTTTCCGGTAGTAAATCCACTAAAAAAGAGAAAAAAAATGAAACAACCAATTCTGAGAATAAGTCCAAAAAAGATGTAGTTGAAGGGTTTAGTAATACTGATGATTATACAAAAATATACAAACCAGAATATGAGTATGACACAAAACGAAGACCTATAGGACGCAAAGGCTATGCTAAACTCACAAAAGACGCCAAATCAGGATTGCTAAATACCACAAAATTAAAAAAAATGTTGAATACTGGAATAATTAGCCAATCTCAATATAATAATTTATTTGGATTACAATTGGATTTTAACGGATTTCAATGGAAACATATAAATCCAGAACCTACTCAAAATGAAAGGTGTCCTAAATGGAATAAGAATTGCGGTGGAGATGGGACAGATATAATGGAGTATTTGAAAAAACTGATACAGTCTTTTAAACAGATAGTTGGTATATATTACTCAGTGCTTACATGGATTGCAAAACGAATATACAATTCTACTGACGGAAAAATGGATGGTCGTCCGAGTAAAAATGCGGGAGATGTTACAATTATCGCAAATATATTGAACTTCTTTATAATAACTGTATTTGTAGCACAGCGTTTTGCATATAATTGGTTTTATATTACTTTTTATAGAGATGAAGGCGGAGAACCGGTTGACATAGACTTTTCGCATGACGTATTGCGTTCATTGAAAGGGCTATTAATACGGTTTTTCAAATGTTTAGTTCAACCAGTTATATTATTAGATGCATTTGTAAGATTAGTTATACCAAAAGGTTATTTAAAAGTGGGTGAAATATTAAAAAATATTACAATAGGCCAAATTAATATGTCATTTATAGGAAAAATAATGAATAATCCGATTTTCATTTTTCTTTGGCTTACAATATTTATTCTTGTTATGGCTTGTACTTATTCAGGAACTATTATAGATATGCTATATTCCTATTTAGCAGACAGCAAAGTACCATACGAAGGATATTTACATGGCATTATAGCATATGACTGGATTATTGGAATTGCTGCAATTGGAGTGCTTGGTCGGGTGATTGGACTACTTGAAGTTTATCTTAGTCCAATAACATCACTATTTTGGTTTATTATTCTAGTTATTTTTTCACATTTGTTAGTGCGATTTGCTGGAATATTTTTGATAGTATATTTGTATGTTATGTCCTTTTTTGCAATGAATATTTATTCTAGAGGCGGGTATGATTCGGCAATGAAAGGTATTAATATAGCATTTAAGTCATCTATTCATGACACTGACAATAAATGTCCGAAAGGATTTTGGGAAAAAATCGTATTGAAAATACTTAAGCTCATTTATGATAATTTATCTATATTATTGTTTCTGATTGTTTTGATATACAGTATAGTTTATTTGTTTATGAATATGGTATCTGAGTCAAGTAAAATTATCCTAGGTTCATTATTGTCAATTATTACAACTGGAGTTATTTTGGGTATAACACTCATGTCCTATAACAGTGGACCCGGTATTGAGAAAAATGATATAGATATACCGAAATAGGGACTTGTTAAATAAGGCTTGATAACTAATCAATGCGGTATAATATTTATATAAAATTGTAATATTATACTATGGATTCCATAGATATACCAACCGATAAGCATATTCACTTTGATTTATCACAAAACCAGACTTTTATTATCAATAATGATATTGACACTGATAATACGCCAGTGTCGCATAGTTTTCCAACAATTACTATAATTACATCTTTTTTATTTATTATAAATACTATTTCTGCTTATTCTAAACAAAAATATATATATGCAGCACTTTTTCTATGTTTAACGCTGACTTCCATTATGTATAGATATATAGAACACCCTAATATACTAATTGTTGACAGAACCGTAATATTTTTAATTTTTATATATGGCTTATATTGTTTGTATTTTATAGTAAATCGTATTTCAAAAATATATCTTGGCGTCATTATTGCTACGTTTTTTGCAACGGTTGGTCTGTATGTATTTGGCAAAATAAACGGATGTTTTTGTTTCCATAACGATAATTGTATTTCCGAAAATTATATGGCATTGGTGCATTTATTCGGTTTAATTGGACACTTTTTGATAATCAATATTTACTAATATGCGACTAATATGTAGAGACATATAATACTGATATTTACAGAAAAGATATAAACATATTATTTTACACTACATAATAAGTTTTTATACAATGGCTAAATCTACTAATAAACCACAAAAAAAGCTCCCATTCGTAAGCGTTTGCACGCCGACATTCAATCGTCGGCCATTTATTCCTATGATAGTCCAGTGTTTTTTAAACCAAACATATCCAAGAGAACGCATGGAATGGATAATTATTGACGATGGAACGGATAAAATTGGCGATATTTTGAAGACATATAATATACCACAAATAAAATATATTGAACTTCCCAATAAAATCACTTTAGGTGAAAAGCGTAATTTGTTGCACAAACATTCAACCGGGTCATTTATTGTTTATATGGATGACGATGACTATTACCCTCCGGAACGGGTTTCGCATGCAATTGAATCCCTGTTGGCGAATCCATCGGCAATGGTTGCTGGGTCAAGTGAAATGTATGTATATTTCAAACACATAAATAAAATGTATCAAAGTGGACCATTTGGTCCAAATCATGCAACTGCAGCTACATTCGCATTTCGCACAGAATTATTGAAAGATACACAATATGATAATCATGCTTCTATGGCCGAAGAAAAAGTTTTTCTAAAGAACTATACAGTTCCCATGGTTCAATTGGACCCCATGAAATCTATATTAGTATTTTCACATGACCAAAATAGTTTTGACAAACGAAAACTACTTGAAACCGGGCAAAACCCTACTTTTAAAGAATCGCCTAAAACTATACCTATGTTTATTCGTAATAAAAATGAAAAACCGATTTTGGATTTTTTTCTAAAAGACATAGATATGAAACTAAAAGAATATGAACCAGGAGAAGCAAAATATAAACCGGATGTAGTAAAACAGCTGAAGGAAATGGAAGAAGAACGTGCTAAACAACTGCAAGAAATGATTAAATCTGGACAACTCCCTCCTCAAAAAATTATGTTACAGCGCCCAGGAGAAGCCCCAACTGAATTATCAGTTGAAGATGTAGTAAAAATATTACAAACCCAACAAGACCATATTAAAAACTTATTGGAAACTATTAAATCACAAGAAGCTAAAATCCAAGAATTAAATGCGCAATTACAAAAGTCGGATGTTTCGGAAGGAGAATTGTTTTTTACTCCTAAATCAACTGAACCATTTATACTTAATTATACACCCCAATCATTGCCTATTCGCGCTAAAGGTAAAAGCGACCCAGAAGTATTTGTTTCGCTAAACTAATACTGATTGTATAAAATACCTAACCAATAGAGAACCACCAATAGACAAATAATATATCCGTAATATATATTATATGTATCTTGAAGTAATAAGTAAACTAATTTCAGAGTCTTTACTCAGTTTATATCCTGTATTTGTAAAAAACATTGATTTACCAATCCATTTACAATTATGGAGTCGTTTTATAACATATATTGTTATAACCGGGTTTTTCGTTGATTGGGGATTTATTGCTAAATCATTGTTCTCCAAAAACGGATTATTACTTTCTATAATAACAATAGTTCATGTATATACATCCTATAGAGGCTTCCAATTACTAGAGAGTGGTATAGCATATTCACTGTTTTATACATATCCTATTATGATTTTATTGGCTGCAGGAGAACCAGTCAATGCATTGATGTTTTTAGCTATAATAGGTGTTATATTACTGTCCAATGATAATTCAGGTTCTCCTAAATCTATTAACCCAGATGGCGAAAAAGAATCCGACGAAAAAGAAACTTTTGACAATACCCCATCGTTTCCATATGAAGGATATATCATGATTGCATTAGCCGCTATAACCGAGGCTATTATTTATTTCATTGTTCGTTCTATAAAAACCACAAATAACTGGAATCACCTATTTTTGTCTTATTTTGCAGGAACATTCTTGTTCTCCTTTATTGGATTAAAAGACATTGCTAAAATAACATTGACCAGCACACTTTCTATTTCACTGTTTATAAATGCCATAATTGGATTATGTGGATATTTGCTCAGATTTTATGCAACCACGCGATTATCACCGGCTATATATGCACCATTGTCGTATGTAGGTATTGTTATGGCATATGTATATGGTTTCATATTCAACCAAGAACAAATAACCATGCAAAAAGTTATAGGAACATTATGTATTTTAATCGCGATTTTTCAGAGAAAGAGTTAATGTCTAGGTGTGTGGTATGATGCCCACTGGCATAACATACCATACATCTAGCATCATGCTTGTCATATGGATTTTTAATCCATACGACTAGACATTAATAGGGGCAACATCAGGAAGCACAGGTGTATGATATAAAATGGTTATAATGCATCCGTTTCTTCTTCCTCTTCTTCAACATTTTCCTTTTTTACATTTTTGTCTAAATATCTATACATCCGTTTAATATCCAGTTTATTAATTCCATATGATTCAAACATTTTCTCCACCTCATTTATTTTATCGTATTCATTGAAAAAGTTAACACCATAATAGAGTCGCAATTCTTGGAAAAAAGAAATCAAATCCTTTTTATCCATATCTAATGTCTGAGTCAATCCAAAAATAAAGAGTGAATTATTGTATTCAGTGGAATATTTAGTGAGAACTTTGGTGAAACGAATATCGGAAGATTGTGCAGTTGGAGATATAGTATGATGAAACTGGTCATGATACATTTTGTTGTTGTGAAATGTTTTTATCATAGAACTCATTTCATTGAATTGCCATATTTGGTTCTGAAATGTAATACGGTCAATATAATCCGCGAAACACATATTATCCAATATTTTCAAATAAAAAGGGAATGAAGTTTGGGTATCAATTTTAGTTAAATGGTCAACAATGTTCTCGTGCCATAAAAGTGCAACTATTGTCCGGTCGGTTTCGTTCATAGATACATTGTGTTTGTCTATAGGTATATAATCATTCAATAGTGTCTGGGTTATTTTTTTAGAATCTTCATTAAATGATTTGGTATGAAATATATGGGAAATTGTTTCTGCATTAAGCATTTGAGGTTTTAGGCGATATATCTCTTCTACGAAAAATAATTTGCGCATGTCCCCTTGAATATATCTCACTATATCTGGTTTAAGAGAACTATCTAATTGAGGTAAACGGGAGTCTAATATTGTGGTTATTTGAATCGGCGTGGCCGTTTTCAATTCATAGGTATTACACACTTTCATCAATTCTTTTATTTTTTTATCCACGAAATAATTCCCAATACAAATAATCGGATTTAGTGTCATACTTTCGGCTTTTTGCTTTTTCGTTTTTTTTTGCCGAATCAATTTGATAAGAGATGTTATACCACCCTTATCGCCATTGTTCATACCATCTATTTCATCCATTACTATGGCTATTTTTTTGCGGGTTTTGGACATCATTTGGAGAACATTTTGATTACTCATATTATTACTAGTAATAGTATCAATGAGTGATTTGTTGCGAATATCACCGGCGTCATATTTAATTATATCATAATTGAGTTCGGTGAGGATGTCTATAACAAAATGTGTTTTTCCACATCCAGGAGAACCGTATACATAAAAACCCTTTTTATAATTAATATTTTTGCAATTTTCTTCAAAAGATAACAAATTTAATTTGATTTCCATTGCAATAGTATCCCTATTTAAAATAGAATTAATGGTTTGTGACATAATACTATGTTGTTTGCGGTTATTTTTATGCTATTTCAAACGAATTGCATAAAATATACTATTATACATGCGAAAACCAGATAAACATAATTTTATATGAGTATTTTATATGTCTAATACACCAATTCAAGCTATCGCCGTTTTTGATGGAAAAAAAATCAAAGGAACCGTTCTTTTCACGGAAGATTTGAAAAATAATAATGTTATTATTGATATAAATATAGAAGGATTAAAGAAAAATGGATTACATGGGTTTCATGTACACGAATCCGGTGATTTGACTAGTCAATGTGAAAGTATGTGTGCACATTTCAATCCTTATGGAAAAACTCACGGTTGTCCAGGTATGAAAAATCGTCATGTAGGTGATTTAGGCAATTTACAAACTGACGCAAACGGTATTTCCCGCTATAGAATGATTGATGATGTCATCAAACTCCGTGGGTTAAAAGCAAATATTATTGGACGAGGACTCATTATACATGCGGACGAAGATGATTGTGGAAAGGGAACCCATCCAACTAGTTCAACGACGGGCAATTCTGGACAACGAATCGCGTGTGCGGTTATTGGATATTCAAAAAATAATTTTACTAAATAAAACGAAATAAACTCATATAAAAATATCCATTATACATGAGTTTTATTAGCTTTATGTATAAAATAGCAGGTTATATAACAAAACATTTTACAAAGAGTATAAAAACCACGTAAAATAAACGGCCGCTATAACATGAAATCGTGGATAACATATCTTTCTATAATTCCATTCATGCTCTATATCATTTACATAAGCTAAATATAACAGTATAGATGGGCCGAAAATACCACAGGGTATATGACAGGTTCTCCCATTAACAATACAAATAGATGTAATTCGTAAAAGAGTATTGACATGAAACATTCTATATGAAACGATTGGGTTAGTAAAAATAACAGGTATATCACTAGCAATTTGAGGGGTTGTCCCCAAAACATACTTCGGATTATTACACCGTTTAACTATATACGAAATAATACATTCATCGTTGAATAAAATCCACGAAAATGGAATACTTATAAAACTGATTGCATATAGTTTGTCAAACAAAATATTATGTGGAAATATAAATCCATATAGGTTCTCTATAATAACCCCAATAAGATGAGCTATACCAATACAATTTACTACCTTCATTTTAGTTTGTAGTTATATAACTAAATAATTTTATATAACTAATGCAAATATTTATTTACTGAAAGCACTAAAGTCGGCAGTAATCGGTATATAATTTGACCCCTTGTTTGGAAGTGCGCCATAATACGAATAATTATCAATTGGAGGAGAACCTTGCGAAAATCCAGGGGCACCATATCCACCGCCATATCCACCACCATATCCACCACCATATCCACCACCATATGCTCCTGCACCGCCCAAAGAAGTTATATCGCCTGATAGGTTGCTGATTACATTTCCTGCTGTGCCAATTGTTTTGTCGGTAATTTTGACAAGTCCTGAACCAGCATCTTTTAATAAATCAACGGTACCAGTTGCGCCAGACCTAATTAAATCGGTTGCCCCGGTTGCACCTGACCTAACTAAATCGGTTGCCCCGGTTGCACCTGACCTAACTAAATCGGTTGCCCCGGTTCCAGCAGATGACAATAAATTAGAAGTAGTATCAACCGTCTTGTTAACAACATTTCCAGCAGTATTAACCGTTTTGTTAACAATATTTCCGGCAGTATCAACTGTATCCGTTAAAATATTTCCATTGTTATCTTTTTTATCTGAGCCACTGCCACTGCCACTGCCACTGCCACTGCCACTGCCACTGCCACTGCTTCCACCCGAAGAGGAACATGGAGTTGGACAACTTGGACATACTGGTGGGACTATTTGCGTTTTCAACAAATAATTATTGGAATATTGCGAGTTTGTTCCCGGGCCGGCGCTATTCCAATACCAGTACCATTTGTAATAGTCAGATATTGCTGATGGATTCACATCCGGACCCGGTGCAGGAGGACCAGGCGTTGGTGTAGAGATAGGACTAGGTGCAGTTCCGTTATCCACACCATTCTCGTTAAATCTAACGGAGTTTAATACAGTAAATCGTCCGGTTGCATCTGTTTTCAAAAGTAAAATGACAGTGTTTTTCTTAGATGTCATATAGACAATTTGAGTCGTATTTGTCGCATTATTTGCAATCCATGGAGAACTTCCGTCGGTAAGTTTAGCCGATAAAACAGAATCCGCAGGAGCAGTTGAGTATGTCGTGGGTTTGCCGGTTCTGTCATACATGATAATAGAACCAGTTGAATTGACAATAAGATTACCAGATTGCATATCATATTTAATATCCGAACTTAATTGATATACCTGACGCGTTGCACTATATAATGGTTCAGTAATCATTTTATTGTTTTTGTCTGAAGTATCCGCACTTGTAGGAGCTGTCAAATTGATTAAATTATTTTGATAATATATTGCCGTAATATTACTTGTTTTATCGGAAGGAATATAGTAGCTGCATATATTGTTGGGTTTAAATGATGCAGCAGACTCGTCTGGATTAGGACCAACCTGTATACCATGTATATATGTATCTGTTCCCCAAGGAACATAGAACAATTGATATTTGGCAGTAGTAGTACAAGCACTAGTATAGAAAGGAACTGATTTATATGAACTAGTTATACTTGCTATTTTACTTTCTTCGCTCTCCTGAGTCTTATTGGAAGTAACCGGATGATTTGTTATAGCTCCATCACGCGTTTGAACATTAATAGCAGTTATAGAATCACCAGTCAAATCTACATTACCTTTAGTGACTACATATTTTGAATCTATATTTCCAATAAATTGAGAACCCACTACCTCTACAATATTAATATTTTGTCTATCTATAAAGAGATTATCATATATTTTCACAATACCGCGACTGGAATATGGCGGAACAATAGTTTCGGTTTGAGGAACGACATTTGTTTTAAATTGAACAAATCCTTCCTTTTCATCCGAAACCCCAATAGGATTCTTCAAAGTAGTTACAGCTATAACTAAAACTACCAATAACAACAAAAATAATAAAAGGGGTGTTAGTTTCATATTTATAAATACTATATATATAATAAAGACGAAAATGTGGTAAAAAATTGAAAAAAGAACCCATATAAAGTATATATCAATACCTCTGTATAATAAGTATGTCTAAACTACCCTGTTTGTCTAAAATATACGACGAAATCAATCGCTTTGAGATTGGTATTGATGAAGCTGGTAGAGGGCCATTATTTGGCCGATTATATGTTGCTGCCGCTGTATTGCCTAAAGATAATACATTTCAGCACGAAAAAATGCGCGATTCTAAAACGATTAAATCGCGCAAAAAAATACAAGAATTATCACAATATATAAAATCCAATGCTGTTGCATGGCATATACATTACGTGGATGCTAGTGTTATAGATACTATTAATATTCGCCAGGCCGTTTTGATGGCAATGCACGAATGTGCCAAACAGGTTATTGCTCAATTGAAAACAGTTTCATGTAATCCCGCGTCGGAAAACTCGCATACATTTGAGCGCGAGTATATGCTTTTAGTAGACGGAAACGATTTCACGCCACACATGGTCTATGATGAAATCGCTCAATCAATGAGAGAAATACAACATGAAACTATAGAAGGAGGTGATAATAAATATACTTGCATAGCGGCGGCAAGTATATTGGCAAAAAATGAGAGAGATAGTTATATGGAAGAATTGTGTAATACATATCCTCTCCTAAATGAACGGTATGGATTGGCTAAAAATATGGGATACGGAACTAAATTGCACCGGGACGGAATTGCCCAATATGGTATAACACAATGGCACCGTAAAACATACGGAATATGCAAAACCGCGGATGTGTATTTTATACCGGAAGAAGCATCTCCTTAATTGCACCTAATGGCACCGTCATGTATTTTGTATGACTATCCATTAAACTATATCCAATTAATAAAACGTCTAAACTTTCCAAATAAACAAATCCCAAAGAATATTCTACCTTTTTCTTTTCAAATGTAAACCATGGAGTATATCGCTTTGGTAGATATGT
>Ga0214919_10000302_pt1 | contig 83909 bp, 76 predicted proteins | sample LL1503_MetaG_FD_177994 | JGI IMG/M metagenome (GOLD analysis project Ga0214919, IMG submission 177994) | Freshwater microbial communities from Lake Lanier, Atlanta, Georgia, United States - LL-1503 | ecosystem: Environmental > Aquatic > Freshwater > Lake | place: USA: Georgia | collected...
TTTGAAAATTATTTTAGAGAGAAAAGTTTCAAAAGTTTCAAATTATATTATTTAATTTTTAATTTAAAGAAATAATTTCAAATGTTGAAAATAAAAATTTTATTTTTCAACATTTATTTTTAACCTAAAAATACCCATGAATTATAATGAGTGTTTACATATTCTTTTGTTTTTAAGTCATTTCGGTTCATATCATTATATATATCTTTTACATGAAAAAATCTTCCTATATATCCAAATATCATTAATATAACGAGAAATATTATCAAACGACAATTTATTTTAGTATTTAATATTTTGTTCGTAAAAATATAATTTATTATATTTATGAAAGCCGTGTATAAAATGGTATGAAAAAATACAGAAATGATTATCAGCCATAAAATAGCTGTACTGAAAAATTCTCTCCACGTTAAATGAGGATTTGTTGTTTTCAAAAATATTTTTGTAAACATACAATATAATTATATTATATAAATATGATTTTAGATAAATACTTATCATATAAAAATAAAGTCATTATTGCAGTTATCTGTGGGGGCATTTGGATTTATTTTAGAACTGCTGAGTGTTACGCATTACTCCCTCGTAAAAATATATTTGCTTCTATATTTATCATAACATGGATGTACTTAAATTATTATGAACCTTTAGTTGCGCCATTAGGATTATTAATGTTGTTTGGATATACAAAATGGAATAATATAAAAAATTTCAATTTGAATAATAATAGTGTATAATATGAATAATACAGTGTGTAATATGAATAATAATACAATTGTTACTCCTTCTCAAAATAAATTGTCATCAACTGAAACATCTGTACCAACAGATGCTGTTATTTTTTCTTTTATGTTAACTTATACTATTTTATTAACTACTGCAACAATTACATTTATTGAAGCGATGAGAACGAATATACCTTATGCTAGACACGTATTAAATTTAGAAACGTGTATATCATTGGTTGCAGGATATTATTATGGTATTTTTATTCAAAAAGTGAAAAACACTACTACGCCTATAAATTGGAATGAAATTACTCAATTGCGATATGTTGATTGGTGTATAACAACCCCTATGATGTTGGTTACATTATGTTTAGTAATGGGATTTAATTCAAAACAAAAAATACATTTTAAAACCATTTTATCTATTATTGTTTTGAATTATGCGATGATTGGAATAGGTTATTTTGGTGAATTACATCAACCATATCAAATATTTACAATGATTGGCGGATTTATTCCTTTTTTTGCGATGTTTTATTTAATATACAAAAATTTTTATGGAAAAGAAAAAAAAATATTAGCAAACAAAGTAATATTCAGTATTTATTTGTTTGTTTGGAGTTGTTATGGTATAGTTTATTTATTGCCTGAAATATATAAAAATATTTGTTATAATATTTTAGATTTAATTGCAAAATGTTTAGTAGGATTAGGATTATGGGTATATTACGCACATATTATATATATGTAATAATTATAGTAATAAACAATTTAGTAATAAACAATTTTAATAATAAATAATTTTAATAATAAATAATTTTAATAATTTATAATTAAAATATAATTAATTCTAAATCTTGAACTTTCCAATATTCACAAGATCCATCTGGCTTGGGACGTTTTATAATAAAAGGAATTTTTTTCTCTGCTAATTCTAATTCTGCTATAAACCCGGTGTCTACAATATTTTCTGGAACACTTACAAGTGGTTTTGCACCCATTTCTAATTGCTTTGCTCTTTGCCCAAGAATTCTAGCCCTTTCGTACTTTGTTAAATACGGAATTGTTTTATGTAATGGATCTATAATAATACCATCTGTATTTCGAACTACTATAGATAATTTAGAGATTTCATCATAATTATGAGTTAAACACTCTGGATGAAACTCATTTATATAATTATATTTTATATCATTATTAAACTTTTGTAAATAATTATCTTCTACATCATCATCATCATCTTCTTCATCAAAATGAAGAACACGTGTTTTTTTTTTCTTTGATGCTTTTTTTTTCTCTTTCATTTCTTTTACACCTTCTTCATTAACCGCTGTATCTTCATCCAAGTCTTCTTCTTCTACATTTTCATCATCATCATCATCCGTTTCTTCGCCAAAATCAATATCATCTCCTAAAACAACAGCATCGTCTACTTCTGCATCGATTTCTTCGTCTTGGTCGTCCTCAATATCATCTAAATCAATATCTTCTTCATCTGCATCTACTGCATCCGCATCATCCGCATCATCTACTTCACCTGTAAAGATTGGCTTGCTACGAATAGGTTTTGAAAAAGGTTCTTCTTCTTCTTCTTCACGATCAGAAGTATATGGTTCAGAATATTCATCGTCGCTCATTATTATTATATTATAATTAAAAATATATTTAAATATTATTTCAATTTTATTTGTATTGAAATTTAATTATCATTTATTTGCCAAACATTATCACATGTTGAACAAAGATTAATATACTTCATATTTGTATCATCATATCGAATATATATAATCTCTCTATCTTCTTTATGAGTATTTGTTGGACAACTTTCGTTGGGGCATAATATATTATTAACACGTGGAAGAGTTGGATCTAATTTGGTATATTTATTAACAAAATTACTAAAGGTTTGCTTCGTTTTTTTTACTTGAATTTTGGAAACACAAATATTTTGCGATGCCAGAATTTTATCTTCATTACCGCATTTACGACAATAATAAATAAGTGAATTGGGGTCATCCGTATTAATACGAATATAATACATGTTTGAGCAATTAGAACAAAAATGCATGGTTTAATATTAATGTATTTAATATATTTATATTTATCTCATTTTTTTATTATAATAAACTTTTTAATTTATGTAATCTTTCTAATTCTTTATTATAATCTATTAAAACATTCATAGTATAAAAACACGTCTTATAATGTTGTTTTTCATTATTACATAAATTATTTTTATTTTCTATAAAAGTGATAAATTTGTCTATATTTTTTCGCGTGTTCTCTATTATAAATGAAAAAAACATTTCAAAAAAAGATAAAAATACACCTGCGGTTCTCTCTACAATATCACAAACAGCAATATCGATATTTGCAAATTCAATAATTTGATTATAATTATTCATATCACTATGACCAACATTGACACCTGGTTCATTCAACAACGGATTTTGCGAAAATAGAGTACATAATGTTAACAAAACCGTTGTGATTGTTTGACAAGAAGTCCATTGATCTCCTCTCCATGTGTTTAAGAGAGAAATACATACTTTACCACAGGTATACAAATTTGGATTAAAACGAATGTTATGATTATTTGTGCAAAATTTTACTTTTGGAGGACTATGTGGATAATCAATTGGATACGTTAATTCAAAAAAATAATATCCTCCAAAATAGGGGGTCTCTTCAGGTCCTACAATCATCGCATACCCTTTCATCATATCCGTATCATCATGAATATAATAGATCCCGTTTTCAGTTAATGGAGTAGATCTTATCTGTTTAATATCTTTTATTAATCTATTTGCGGTTTCTTTTTTAATAAAAGTAGTCATCTTATAATAAAATTATTATATTTTATATTTAAATCATTTACATATTAGACAACAAAATGATTACAATGAATAAAATAATTTAAATATTTTTTTAAAATATAAAAAAATGAAATAGAAAAATAATTATATATTATATTACAATGAATTTAATAATGGAACCACCATTACAAACATACTCACAAAAATATAATGAGTTTATGTCAAAACAAAATATTAAACAATTAAAACCTGAAAATGGCGCATTTACACATACAAGAATTCCAGATAAAGAGTTACAAATTTATGGAGGGACTTTCTTCATTTCTGAAGATGTACGTGCTGAATTTTATAAATTATATTATGACTATGTTTTTGTTCAAAAAAAAAAAGAATATTTAACTGAAAAACAATTGGAAATAATAGGACCATTAGCGGTTGATTTTGATTTTCGATATTCATATGATGTTACAGAGAGACAACATACAAAAGAACATATTAGTGATATGATTTGTGAATATTTAGAAGTCTTAAAAGAATGTTATACGATGACATCTACCACAGCATTTGACGTGTATATTTTTGAAAAACCAAATGTAAACAGATTAAAAGATGCAAATGTAACAAAAGATGGAATTCATATGCTTGTAGGGTTACAAGTAGATCATACTATGCAAATAATGATAAGAAACAAAATGTTGCAAAAATTGTCCGCCATATGGGAATTACCTCTTGTTAATAATTGGGACAGCGTATTAGATGAGGGAATTAGTAAAGGCACGACGAATTGGCAATTATTTGGGTCAAGAAAACCTGGAAATGAAGCATATGAATTTGTATATCATTATAGAATAACACTAGATCCAAGTGATTTAGAATTTGTAATGGATGAACTAATAGTAAAAAATTTTGATTTAAAAACAAATTTTGAAAAATTATCTGTTCAGTATAATAAACATCCTGTATTAGAAATAAACCCAAAGATACAACAAGAATACGATGCTATTTCAAATAAAAAAACAAATGTAAAAAAAGCATCTAGTAAAATAAAAAGAAATTTTATCATTAAAAACGATGATGAGGAGGAAGAAGAAGAGATATTTATTTCATTAGATCAAATAAAAGATTTTACTACACTAGAAAAAGCAATGAACAGTATTTTAAAAAATTTAACATTAAATGAATACGATATTAAAGAAACCCATCAATTTACCCAAGCATTACCTGAAAAATATTATGCGCCAGGGTCACATTTATTAAACAGAAAAGTAGCCTTTGCATTAAAACATACAGATGAAAGACTATTCTTATCATGGGTAATGTTAAGAAGCAAAGCAGACGATTTTGATTATGAGTATATTCCAAGTTTATACGAAGAATGGAAACAATTTCATAAATCAAATACAAATAATGAATGTGTTACACGTAGATCAATTATGTTCTGGGTAAAACACGATAATGAAGAAGAATACAATAGAATTAAAGAAACAACAATCGATTATTATTTAGATAATGCATTAAAAGATGGTACAGAATATGATTTTGCTTTAATATTAAAACAAATGTATAAAGATAATTATGTTTGTATTAGTTACGACAAAAAAGGAATATGGTATCAATTTAAAAATCATCGTTGGGAAATAGATCGTGGACTAAGTTTGCGTTCAAAAATATCGGAAGAACTTAGAAGTTTAGTTCAAAAAAAATCAGATGCATTAGCAGCAGAAGGAGTGTCCGCCGGAGATACGGATGACCCGGTGAATGCGGCAAAAATGAAAAAAGCAAAACATATGTATGAATTAACATTAAAACTGAAGAAAACAAATGATAAAAATAATATTATGCGTGAAGCGGCAGAGATATTTTATGATAATGAGTTTATTAAAAATATGGATAAAAACAAATATTTAATGTGTTTTAATAATGGTGTAGTAGATTTCAAAAATAAAATTTTTAGAGAAGGATATCCAGAAGATTATATTACAAAATCAACTAAAATCAATTATATTCCGTATGACACAATTTCTCAAGAAGAAGCAAAAAATCCAATCAATTCAAAAATGCAATATTTAAATACCTTTATGAAACAATTATTTCCTATAGAAGACTTAACAAAATATATGTGGGAACATTTAGCCTCCTGTTTAATTGGTTCAAATAAAAATCAAACCTTTAATGTGTATCACGGAAGTGGTAGTAATGGTAAATCTATACTGACAGAATTAATGTCTGTAACATTAGGAGAATACAAAGGGACTGTTCCGATTACTCTTGTGACGGAAAAACGAGGACTAATTGGCGGAACATCGGACGAAGTATTAAAATTAAAGGGAGTTCGTTATGCTGTAATGCAAGAACCGTCAAAAGGGGTCAAATTAAACGAAGGTATTATGAAAGAGCTTACTGGAGGAGATCCTATTCAAGCAAGAGGGTTATACAGTGAGTCTGAAATTTTCGAACCACAATTTAATTTGGTTGTTTGTACGAACAATTTATTCGATATTCAAAGTAATGATGATGGAACATGGCGTCGTATTCGAAAATGTGATTTTGTTTCTAAATTTAAAGATGAGGCCGAGAAATATACAGATACAACAGAACATGTATTTCCAAAAGACAAGTTTTTAAAAGACAAGTTTCCTGAATTAGCTCCGATATTTGCTAGTATGTTAGTAAATATTGCATTTCAAACAGAAGGCATTGTATCCGATTGTGAAACCGTTCAAAAATCATCAGAAAAATACAGGAAAAATCAAGATCATATTGACTGCTTTATTACAGATAATATTATCAGAACAAATGATCCGACAGACGCAATTGGTAAAAAAGAATTACAAGATGAGTTCGTGAAATGGTATGAAACATCATATGGGTCAGGTAAAAAAGTAAAAATAGCAGAATTGTATGAAGCAATAGAAAAGAAGTTTGAACCAATTAAATTAACTAAAAACAAATCAAAAAAACAAGTATGGGTTGGGTTAAAGTTAGACAGTTATGATGCTCCTGATGCATTTGAAGAGGTAAATGAAGGTTGATCGATATGCAATGGAGGAGAAATAGTAGGCGGATTAACAGGCGCCGGACTGGGTGTCTGATTTAAATACACATTTTTAGGTAACATATTATATATTTGATGAACAATATAAAGAAACACACCTAATAACCAAGGTGCAATAAAAGGTAAAACAACTAATAAAACAAAAATACAAATCCGGTATTTCCAATTAATCTGGGATTGTGAACTAAAAGATAATATTGCAAAACGAATAACAAAAATAGAATAAATAAAGGCAAAAATAAAATGATAAATAAAATTTAATCTTCCAATACTTTCATTTTCATAATAGGTTTTTCTTTCATTTGTTAATACATCTCCTAATTTATTTTTTAATTTATGATGTAAATATCGGTTTTCTTCTGCATAAGTAAAAAACAATTCGGATACATTTTTCAAATTTAATGCAAGTGTATCATATGCAGCAGTATATGTTTTTATTTCTTTTGTATCATCATAAATAGAATCACGATATTTATTTGTTCTCTCTTCTGCTTCTTTTGTAAATTTTGCAATCATAAATTCATCATATGCTGCAGTACCTTCTGTAAAAGTTAAATAATTTTTTTGTGCAGTATACACTTCTGAAGGAGCTGAGCTTAAATTTGATTGTGCTTCATTGTAAATAGTTAACAAATTTTGTTCTTCTCTTGCTTTCTGACATGCTGGATTACATAATACACTATCAGTAGTTTGTGATATAAGATTATTTAATTTATTTATACTATATTTATTAGAATAATCTATATTAGAATAATTAATATCAGAATAATTTGTATTAGAGTTTGATGCATTACATTTACAAGACATTTATATATAAAGTATAAATATATATAAATAATACAATTAATAATTATTTAATTCTTTTGTTTTTGATTAGATCCGGCAATCGTTGGTGCTAAATTAACATCTGGTTTATATTTATCATAAGCCTGTTTTTGCAAAACGCTTTCTATCATACCTTCTGTAATATTTCCTTTTGCACCACCACCTATTTTAGTAGGAGGAGGGTGAGAAGTGCTTTCTAGTCCAATCACATCGAAATTTTCTGTAGTATTTGCGTATGCGTATGAGTTACTTGATGATGCAGTTGTATTGATAACACATAAATTCGTACTAGCGTCAAATGTTTGATTTGTAGAACAACATGCTGACCCAATACATGTAGAAGAATTAGACGAAGTCCATGGATCCCCTGCTGTATTAGCGATTGGTTGTGGAGCACTAGTTGGATCAAAATACCAATCATATGTTTGATAATTCATATTATTTCTAGTTATAATCGAAAAAAATGAAGTCCATCCTATAACAACCCCAATAACAGAAATAATAATAATTAAAACATAAAATATTTTATTTGGTAGTAAATTTTTTTTATTTAAAACAGTTAGTATAATAATAGGTATTAATGTGTATATAATAATTTTCATAAATGTGGAATGTTCAGAATATTTCTCTCCATAATAATCATTAATTTCTACTAAACGTATTTTATCATTTTTATCATTTTGTAACATTTGTAATCGTTGTTTTGCTTGGTTTAATTCACTCTCTACAATACCGATGGCTACAACTTGTTCTTTTAATGTGCCTGCAGATGTTTCTAAAGCACTCTCATAAAAATTATTTATACCAGATAAGGTTTGATATAAATTACTACGCATAATAGATAATTGTGCAATTTGATCTAAAATTTTATTTTGTTGACTACTACTTAATGTTGTATTTGTTTCTAAAGAAGAAAACAAATCTTGTTCCATTTTTTGTAAATCAATAATATCTGATACTATTGCTTCATCATTATTTGCAAAATTAGGCATAGGCATACTATATACAAATTGTAAAGAAATAATATTAATTAATAATTATAATATTAATATTATTGATACATTATTTGATTTATTATTTAATTTATTATTTAATTTATTATTTTTTTGATACATTTATTGCAACTATAATAGTTCCTATAGCTAAAATACTCCATAACAAATAATTGTAATTTTTTTGCAAAACAACTATATCACTGTTTGTTAAAATATTTTCTAAGCTACCACTTGTAATATTATAAATTGCATTATCGGTTTGTTTCAATTCAGATATATATTTTTTTAAACCGATTACATTTTTTTTTGCTTGTTTCTCTAATTTATGCACTCCGGCTGAATAATTATTTGTTACATGACTGATCCCGCTAGCGGCTACATCTAATTTATTTTGGATGACATTCATTTTTTGTTGTTGTGGTTCAATAGCTTGAATTAAACCATATGCCGGTGAAAAATTCCCTCCATTTGAATAATTGTTAAATGTAACTGAATCTGTATTAACTGTATTATTTTTTGCACCTAAAGGCGCTGTTAAAGGTGTTGTGTTTTTTGTATATATTTGACCGGTATATCCTTCTAAATTAGAAAAACCTTCTGATATAGCGCTCAATGGTATACATTCTCCATCTGAAAAATTAATAGCTACACAATTAGATATGTTGTTACAAGCAGATTTGCATGATTTTTCTGTAGCATTTCCAAATGATGCATTTGAAATTTCTGTTAAATTACTACCTACATTACTTGATGTTGAATAATTATTTGTATATTGCGTATTGTTTGAATATTTATGTACATTGGAATCTTCATCAATGTAACCTAAATTTCCCATATTTGAAGCAACTGCAACTTCTCCTATGTTGTAAATCGCATTTGCGGCAACCCCGCCACCTATATTTCCATCAGACATGGTTGAACAATTAGAGACCATTGCAAATGTGCATAATTCTAAATTACCAGTTCCTTGCATAATAAGCGCCATATTTCCACTTGTTGAACCTAAAAAATCACCAGCGGCTAAGGTGCTTCCAACAGGCATCCAATTTTGTCCGTAAATTCCATTTGCCGCAGCATATGCCGGATTAGCATCTTGTAATTGTCCATTAGTGCCTGAACACCAGATTGCCCCTCCTTGTTGGTCGTTTGGACCAGACCCTAAATAAATACACATATTTCCATCATCTTGTAATATAATAAAATAACTAGGAGTTGGAGTGGTCGTGTAATAAACTGCATTAGACCAACCTCCTCCACTCCATGACCCACCTGATATTTGTGTGCAATTGTTTGCAGTCCCATATTCGGTTGCTTGGCCTAAATCACTACTTAATGCGCACTGAGCGGTTGTTCCACTGCTTGAATTCTGTAAACCAAATAAAGAAGCATTATTATTTGCTGCAATTTGTTGACAACTTGTCAAATCGTATTGTTGAGATCCACCATTATATAAAGTCATTGCTCTAACAGAACTGTCTCCATAACAACCAATATAATTAGAAGGAGCCGCAGAATTATTTGGAGTAGAAAATATAGAAGTGCCATTATTCGTAACAGACAATGACCCAGAAACATTTAATATGGCAATACTTCCAGATTGACTTGTATTAGAAGACCATAACACATTTTGTTCGCTTGGTATATATGCATTTCCTAAGCTAGTTATACTAATTTGATTATTTCCAACAGCACAATAACCTAATGCCGTTTGAGTGTTTACATTTTGCAGTGCAAAATATTGATATTCTCCATCAATTGCTGCTTGTTGGCATTGGTCGTATGAATAAGTTCCATCATTTGAACTTGCAGTTGATAAACTTATTCCTTGAATAGCATAAAAACTCACTGAACTTTGATCGTTTCCTTGAGCATCTCCATAAAAATATATGTAATAATTACCACTATTGGGAGAAGTAAATGTAACTGAATATTGTTCCCATGAATAAGATGGAGTAATAGTATCATCAATTGTTAAAACTGTTTGACTACCACCGTTTAACAAAGCAATACCTAGTCCATTTGTTGAATACCCTGCCAAACAACATGCCCAAAATGATAATGTATATTCTACACCACTATTTAAAGCAACTAATTGTTGTATGGCTTCTGTATATTGTATCAACATACATTGTGAACCAGAAGGAAAAGGTGTTGGAAGTATATTATCAATATTTCCGTTTAGTAAATATCCTCCATTAACAATCCAACCATTAACATTTGCACTTCCACCGGTTGGTGATCCAGAAGAACTATAATCAATTACATTATAACTTATATTAATATATGTATTAGATGGCAGAGCGGGTTGAGAAAAATTGCCATTTATTATTAAATTTGGAGGTGGAGGAGCCCCCCCAATAAATGTCATTAATGGAGTTGTTACATTATCTGCAAAACACCCTAGATAAGATGGTTGTGGATTATTAATTAAACTGTTTACATATATATTGTTTCCTTCATTTCCTAAAGTTTGACCTGATACAACAGGGGTTCCTGTAATAAGTGTCGGAGTTGTCGGTATTGTTGCACCAGGGCTTCCCCAACTATCTTGTGAAGGGAAATTTAATTGCATTATTTTTATATTTGGATAAATTGATTGAATATAGTTTAATACATTACCATTAGGTATAAATTTAGCTACTCCCATATTTGTAACATATAAATCAGTTCCATTTGTAGTTCTAATAACATTATTTAAATACGGATTTTTTTGAGGATTAACTCTTGCTAAATATTCATTTGTTTTTGTGTTTATTACATTATGTTCATTTTGATATTGATTTAAAGTATTATCATAATTTTGAGTTAAATTTTGATTTTCTTGTTGTTGATTTGGAGAAATATTTGTTGATTTTAATACATTTTTTGTTTGAGTTGTTAATCCATTATTAGATAAATTCGGAATTTGCATTTGAAAACCTTCTTTTGTTATATTCATTTTATTTTGATATGTTTTAAAACGTTTTCCTTGATTTAAAGCAGGTGTATTCATAATATATTATACATATACTTTTATATACTTAAAAACTTTCTATTAATTTATTTGAAATACTTAATAAATATATATTTTACTAAAATAAAAAAATTAAACAAATAGAGAATTTTAATAATGAGATAATATTTATTATTTTTTATATTTTTATATATTTTTTATATATTTTTATATATTTTTTTATATTTTTATATATTTTTTATATTATTATTTAATTATAAAATGGTTAAAAAATGTTTTTCACATTGCCGAAAAAAACCATTTGATGATTGCAAAACCAGATTTTGCAACTTTACAAATGGAAAAACTAGAAAATATTGCCGTTTATCTAGTAAGTATAAATTAGATAAAGAATGTAATGTAATTAAAAAACCTATAACTAAATCAGTCGCGAGAAAAAGAATACAAAATTTTATTATAAGTAAAAAAACAAAAAGTCCGAAACATCTTGCAAATAAAACAATCAAAAAAAATCCTGGAAAGTTAATCGCTAATTTTATGTTTAAAAAAAGACATAAAATTAAAGCAGAATTCTTGAAATCAATTTGTTCAGATTCGGGGTTTTGTATTGCATTAGGTAATGAAGCTAAAAAAATTACAGATTTCTTTGATGGTTTCATTAATTTTAAATATGCAACTGGAAATGTTAAAAATATTGGATCAGTAAGTGCTAATGGTTTTGTCAAAGAATTTATTTTTGAAAGAGAAGGATATAAATCTTATGCCATTCTAAAATCTTCTCAATTGTCCAATTCAGATTCATTAGTTTTTGAATACATGGTTGGAAGATTTATCAATACATTAATACCTAAATTTCCATGTTTTGTTAAAACATATGGTTTATTAAAATATGTTGATATACCTGAATACAATCGAGCAAAAAAGAATAATAATACTTCTATTGATGTATACAAACAATATTTACATCCAGTACCTGATACTTCAGATGTAACTTTACTGAATAATAGTTGTAATCCAGAAGCAAAACTGTATTGTGTATTGATTGAACATATTAGCAAACCATCAGATATAAGAGATTTAACAATTTTAGGAAACTTAATATCAAATTTGGCAAGTAATGATGAAAAACATCAATTCACATATGAATTACCTTATTGTTTATATCAATTATATTTTACATTGAATTGTTTGAAAACCCAATTTACTCATTATGATTTACATACCGGAAATGTATTACTTTATAAACCAGTAGAGTATGGTTATATTACATATCATTATCATTCTGGTTCAAAAGTGATTACTTTTGAATCTCAATACATTATCAAAATTATTGATTATGGAAGAAGTTTTTTTAGTAATTTAGGAACGAATACAAGTAAACATGTTGTAGATACATTATGTGATGCTTCTGCAACTCCAAATTGTAATCATCATTATACTTGTGGAAATGAATTTGGATATAATTTTACAGATAAAATTCCAGATAAATCAAAGTGGATGATTACAAGTTATATAAAAAATGAAAGTCATGATCTGCGTTATTTGAACCAGATTAAAGACACAATACCTGATTGGAGTAATGGTTATAAACAAACAAAACTTTGTAAATTATTAAAAAAAGTAAAGTATGGAAAAGGAATAAAGAATATAAATGAGAAAGATTATGGTACAGAAGAAAATTTATCTACTAATGCAAAAGATATTTTTAATGTTACTCAAGCTTACCAACATTTAGAAAAATTATTAGAAGAAATTATTCCTACTGATAAAATGTTAGGGTATCCTTATTTTGAAGGAATGACTATTATGCATCATCTTCATCCTTATCATAAATTAGGAGATTTGTATATTTATGATGACGGAAGAAACATGAATTATCGTCCTGCATAAACATAATGTATTTTTGACTTATCTTTCACTTGCTAATTTAATAAATATAAATACTAAAACAAAACATACAAACAATAATATCATGTAACTATAATAATTTGCATCAGCAACTAAACTAGAATTATTATAAGCAGTATCAATTGTTTCATATTGATTTACAATTTCATCTAATTGAATTCTCTCTTCCATTAATGTTTTATAATTTGATTGCAATATTTTATCTTTTTCGTCAACTTTTATAATAGATTTGTTATATTTTTGATTAAATACATCCATTAATTGTTTATTGATAGTAATCATTTTAATATTTATATTTTGTAATTGATAACTATAATACACGGATGATTTAACAACTGCGGTAGATTGAGATGTCGACACTAATTGACCGTTTCCGCTTATTAATTGACAAGTATTCAAAGTATTGGAAAAGGTTCCTCCATTACAATTTGAGTTTTCAGCACAAGCGGTTTCACAATTAGTTACAGTGGAATGAAGAATAGTATTTAAATTATTTTCTCCATTGAGCGAAAAGTTTTTAACATTTATAAATGTATCAACTTGAAGAGATTTGATATATTTTTGCGATATTTCTTTATATTGCCTAAGTAATACATTAAATTGTTTCATCAAAGTATCCGATTGATGTGACATATATAATTGTATAATATAATATTAAAAAGTTATTTGTGCTATATTAAACCATGAACCAATAACTTGAAACATAGGTGCATTAGATAAAAATTGAAAAAATGATTTAAAAAATGTTGTATAAAAATGTAATCCAAATATAAAAATAATAATAACTAAAACAAAAAAAAATAAATTTATGTTAAAACCTCCGTTAGGATTAACAATATCAACAGGTGTTACAGATAAACGTATGAGTATAAAAATAACTAATACAACAATAAACCCTAATAATATAGAAAAATAATAATTTTGACTTGCGTACAAACCATCTTCATTTTGCTCGGTGTCTAATTGTTCAAATTCATTAATAATTGCTTTAAAGTTTGTTCTCTCATTTAATAATTGTGCATATTCCGTTTGTAATGTGTTATTTTTTTCATACCTTTGGTGTATTTGTTTGTTATACATTTTTCTTTCACTTTTTGTTAATTCTTGTAATTTAATATTTACATTTGTTAGTTCTTTATTAATACTTTCTATATGTAACAATAATTCTTTTTCTTTTGGAATAATAGCATAATCTGTCTGTGGGGCACTACTCAATTCGCTTTCTCCTATACGCAAAGAACATAAATTATTCACAGAATTAAATGTAGCTCCAGAACATTGTGAATTGCTTGAACAAGAAGCTTCACAATTTTGCAAAGTACTCCCATTTTCAACAGATAATTTGCTGGTGCCCCAATAAGCAAGACCTTTTTTATAAGACATTTGATTAGATGAATAACCATTTGTTTGAATAAAATTAGCATATTCTAAATTTGCTTTTCTGTATTCATATAATAATGTTTTATATTTTTTATTTAAATATTCTAAATGTATTATACTTGAAGTATTATTATTATTAAATTGAGTATTATTATTTTCAATCATATATATTTATACATATTTTTCTTATAAAAAAATATATGAAAAAAAGTATATAAAGTGAAAAAAGAAAAACCGTATAAAATAATATTGATATTTTTTGAATTTGCGTCTTTTTTTATAAGAAAAGAATTTACAATTTTATAATTTTTATTCTCTTTCTCTCTTACAATAATATTATCTATTGATCGCTGAATAGATTGACATAAATACAATTTAATTGAAGGATCCATTTTTTTTACTGTTTTCATATTATTAAAAAACATATAGTATGTATAAAATAAGTTTTTTAATATAATATTTAAAAATAAGTTTTTTTAGTAATAAACCATATTAATACAATAGTTAAAAACATAGCCCAATTTCTCATATAATCTGTATCATATATTTCTGTATAATTTGAAATAAGTTGTGAAGATGTATTAATTCGATTATCAGCAATACCTAATCTTTTTTTTAATATTTTATTTCTTTTTTTTTCAATTTTTATTAATTCATCTAATTCTAAAATTTTTTTATTGATTTCATCAGTATTTGAATGTATTTTATTTAATAATTCCATTAGTTTGCCTTTAATTTGTGTTAAATTTGATTTTATATTTGAAAAATAATTTTGATACTCAGAATATCCAGGGTTCATTTTAAGAATAACATAAAATTTAACATAATCAATTAAAACAGAAGGAACTTGACTTAATATTACTTCTAATTCATCATTATAAACATGTTTAACAGCAATTTTCATATATTCAGAAAAATGTTCTAAAACATCATCTGCAACAACTTCTAAATTAGATTGACTATTTGCAAAATTATAAAAACTCATAATATAATATAATAATATTATACCATCTAAAATGATAAATTTTCAAAAGATAAAAATAATTTTTCTATACAAACAAGTGTTTCGTTATAACCACCTATATATTTTTCATCATTAAATATCATAGGAAAAAAAAGTGCATTTGTATTTTCTAAATTTATCATCTTTTTCATATTTTCCTTAAACAAATCCTTGTCTTCCATAAGATATTCATCACAATCGATTATTGTGTATTTTAATTGATTGCTTTTTAATAATGTTTTTATTTTTAAACAATTTTGACAACCACTTTTACTATAAACAGTAAATCCTATTTTTTCAGGAAGAGTTATTTGCATTAGATTATATTATAAAATATAAATTAATATTTAATATATTTTATAAATTTATTTTATTTTATTTTATTTTATTTTATTTTATTTTATTTTATTTATTTAATATATTTTATAAATTAATATTTAATATATTTTATAAATTTATTTTATTTTATTTTATTTTATTTTATTTTATTTTATTTTATTTTATTTTATTTTATTTTATTTTATTTTATTTTATTTTATTTTAAACACATATTCTATAATAATCCGCAGTTATAGCTGTTTTACTATCACGAATAATATGACATACTTGTCCGGGTCTTAATCCAATTACTCTTGCTACAGGATCAAATCGAGAAATATCAGGTAACAACGTTTTATTAGTAATATTATATTGTTTCATTATTTCAGTTACTTGATTTTCAGGTAAAATATGATGAGGAGGAACTAATACGTGTTTTAATATATTAAATTGCAATCTTTTTATATTTTCAATAACAATAAAAACTCCTTCTGACTCCCAAATATGTTTCATTTCATTAACAAGTGTTTCGTTTGGATCATCTTTTACAATAATAAATAATGTATCATTTTTTGTCAATGTTTCTGATAAAACGAATAAATCTTCTATCATTTCATGGACATTTTTTGGAGACATTTTAGAAGATAAATAGTAACGTATATATATTTTCTTTTTTGGTGTTTCAACCGTTACTTTTGTTTCTTCTGTTTCTAAAAGCATATCCAATTGATTATGCTGTATCATTGTATTTACTTCATTAATATTAAAATGTTCATAATCATTTACGTTGTATCCTTGTGTACTCATAAGTTCTAAAATAATTTTTCTAGAATTGTGAATTTGCAAGACTTGAATAGTTAAATTTTGACTAGCCATGATGAATTATACTATATATTATTAAATAATAACTTTATTTCAATTTTAAATATATTATTATTTTATTGTTATTTTTTTTGTTTCTGAACCACTCTTTTCTGATCCACTCTTTTCTGATCCAGTATTTTCTGTGTCACTATTTTCAGTGTCACTATTTTCTTCTTTTGGTTCATCTTCTACTGCTAAAATATCGGTTTTTTTTGCTAAATTCTCTGAATTATCATTTGGGGATTTTGTTTCAAAAACGATGGGTTTAAATGATTGTTGACTGTCTTGTTGACCCACATTTTCTAAACTATCATTAAATTTTGGAGAAGCAGAATTATAAGATGGTGTATCAAAAGAACCAGGACTTCCAGGATCAAATTGTAATGACACATCATCTATTTCTTCTAGATCGTCATCTTTATCTTTTTCTACTGTTAGCGGATCTGGTAATACAGGTATTTCAGAAAGTGGTTTTCGATACATTGAGGGCGCAACTGTAATATTACGAATAGTTGTATTGTACACATTAATCGTTTCTTTTAAAGACATCTTTGGCTCATTTAATAACTTATTTACATTATTTGAATAAGACATACTTAATAATTGATCTACATTTTCATCTGTAATAATTCGCATTTGTACATTCATTACTTGTAATTCTTGCATTAATAATTTAAACGAATAAGGAACTTTTATTATGCTAAATGATCTTCCGAATTTGCTAACATTTTTAATATGATGTGTATTATCATGATTTAATCCAAAATCAATTGGTCCATCGGCATAAGGACTTAAAAAAAGATTTTTGCTATCATTGTATATAGCAATAGATCCCGTTTTATTACAAATGGCTATATAGTAGTCTCCCTTTTCACCTCTTACCATAAATGATTCATTCAAAAAATATGACATACCATGAGCTAGCACTCCATCACGTTCCATCTCTCCAATTCGAAGTCCGCCATCATTTGCACGTCCTTGTACGGGTTGTCGTGTTAATGCTGTATTAGGTCCTCGTGCACGATAATTAATTTTATCTTTAACCATATGTTTCAATCTCATATAGTATGTTGGACCTATATAAATATCGGCGGTTAATGGGTCGCCTGTCATACCATTATACAATACTTGATTACCAGATGAATGAAATCCTGATTCAACTAAAAGGGGAGCATAAGTAGTATAATTAGATCCTTTTTTTTGAAAAGCAGTACAATCTCCAAATGCGCCATAATTTAAACATACTTTTCCAAATAATGATTCTACGATTTGACCGATGGTCATTCTGGACGGTATTGCATGTGGATTAATAATTAAGTCAGGCCGTATTCCATCATCCGTAAAAGGCATATCCGTTTCTTTCACAATAAGCCCAATAGTCCCTTTTTGTCCACTACGGCTCGCCATTTTGTCGCCAATTGCGGGTATTCTTTCTTCGCGAACACGGACTTTGGCTACATTAAACCCTTCTTCACCCATTGTAATAAAAGATTTATCTACAAATCCCAATTGTCCTTTTTTGGGTTTTACAGAGTCATCTATCCATACATCTCTGTTCTCTACATTTGAATTTATTTTGCCGATTAATATCGTTTTATCATTTAATTCGGTATTTTCCTTTATTAAACCGTTATCATCTAATAAACTGTAATCATATCCTTGCTTTGTTCGGATGACAATATTTTTTTCAATATTTGCAAATTTGGAACTGGTTGATCCAGTTACTTTTGCGCTTTCTTCGTGTGCTTCATACATAGATAAATAAGTTGTTCTAAAAATACCTCTATTAACAGATCCTTCATTAATTAAAATAGCATCTTCTACATTATAACCAGTATAAGACATAATGGCTACAATAGCGTTTACTCCATAAGGATTTTCTTCATTATTAATATATTCTAAATACTTGGATTTGATTAAAGGCACTTGCCCGTAATTTAATATAACTCCCATTTTATCTATTCTCATTTGATAATTTGTATGATAAACAGAAACGGCTTGTTTGCTTTGTCCGCATGAAAAAGCATTTCTAGTGACGGGGTTATGTTCAGGATAAATAATCATGTTTCCCATAACTCCTAATATTAATGATGAATCAATTTCGAAATGAGTGAACCATTTACTTTTTATTAAATCTTCTAATTGAGTGGCTATTAAAGAGGTTTCTTCTTCCGTTGTATCAATATAATCCACAACAGATTGATTTGTTTTTAATTCTTTTAACAATTCTTCTGTTGTTGTTCGAGAGATCTTGGAATATAATTCATTTGTTTTATATAATTTATTTTTTTTAATATCAAAATTTTCATCTGTTTTTTCCATTAGTCCAGAAACGATTTGTGTCCATGTTATTTTATTTTCCATCATTAATTCGATAACTTTTTCCCTATTGTAGCTGCATTTATCATCATCAAAATAAAAAATAGGCCTTGTTAAGCGACCACCGTCTGTATAAATATAGATTTCATTATACTTGTAATTAAAAGCAATACTGGTATAGATAGGGATGATTCCATTTCTTCTGTATAATTTAAATAAATTGACTAATTCAATAGGTGTATCAATTAGACCAACCCAGTTTCCATTGACAAAAATTTTGGAATATGTTTCTAATTGATCATAAGAACATTCTAAAATGATATTCATAGATGTATTTTCTTTTAACCAATTAATAATAGGAAAACAAGATGTTCCTGTAGTTATATAAGTGCTAATAGACATATGTTTATGTAACCCAATATTTTCTCCATCGGGAGTATCTATAGGATCAATAAATCCCCATTGGGAACTGTTAAGCAAACGAGGACCAACCACTTTTGCACTAGCATCAAGAGGTAAATTTATTTTTCGCAAATGGGAAATAAAAGTATACCAACTTAAGCGGTTTAAATCTTGAACTGCTCCTAATCTTTTTGTGTGTGCTTCAGATCCCCAATTTCCTTTAAATGCTTTTTTAAATCCTTGTTCTACAATTCTCTCTTTGAAAAAGGTTTTGAAATTGGAAGTAATTAATTCAGTAAAATTATCGGTGTATCTATCTTCTTTGTCATCTCTATCTTCTCTCTGTTTTTTACTTTTTTTTGCAAAAGGTGCATCTTTATACTTTGGTTTATTATAATAATATTCTTCATCAATCTTTTGAGCAATATTTTTTTTTTGAATTAAATAATATTCACGGAATAAATCGTATAACAAAGCGCCAGAAAGTTCTACTCTTTTATAACGGAAATTATCTCTATCTGTTGGGCGGTCTTCATTTGTATAAACTTTTAATAATCGTTTAACCATGTAACCTATAAAGTAAGCCTTGTTTAAAAAATTCAATTCACCAACATGGGGTAAAAAAAAATCAGAGAGAATTTCTATTACCCCATACACAGTTCCTCTTTTGGTTAGTTCTGCAATAAATTCCAACGCATTTTGCTGATTAAATATTTTGTTTGCATCATGAACCGAAGGAATAAATAAATCAATATAAAAATTTGTTTGCATAGTTTCTTTTTCTTCTAAATTGTTTAGTAAACACATTTGTATAATATCTTTGTCACTTTCAACTCCTAATGCACGCATTAAAATAAACAAAGGCACCGGTTTTTTCACATTTGGAACGGAAACAACTATTTGATTATTACTTAAAGACGGAGATGGCGCCACAATTTTTACTGAAGAAGTGCGAATAGGTTTAGAAGTATCTTCTGATACCGAGCGAATTTCGGCAGAATGGCTGTACACATCATCTGGTTTGTTTTTTTTTATATACAAAGTATTATCTGCAAATTTTTCTTGTGAAATAATAATTTTTTCTTTGCCATCTATTACAAAATAACCACCATAATCATTGCGACATTCTCCCATATTAAACCGAACTTCTCTGTTTAAAGTATTTAAAATACACATATCTGATTGCAACATAATAGGAAAACGTCCTAAATAAATACGAGGCAGTTCAATCGTGCTTTGTATAGGGGCTTGATCTTCCTTGTCTTTATCTTCTGATGTATAATAAAGAAAATCTACTTCAACATCATAATGGATTGTTATACCATATGTCATATTTCTTAAGCGGGCTTCATTTGGAAACATATAATGCGAATGATTTTCATCATAAATAACTGGTTTGCCAAAATAAATTTTAGATCCATCTTTTCCGCCTAAATACAACAAACATTCATTTCTTTTTTCACGATCATCATTTTCAATAAATCTTATAGGATTGTTCTCTCTAAAAATACGTTGTATACCATTGCTCATAAATTCATTATAAGACTCTAAATGATGGGCTACTAAATTATTTGGATTATCTTTAAAATAAGTATCTAACAATTTCCATGCAATATCTTCTTTGCGATCCATTATAATAATAATATAATAAATGTATTTTTAAATAATAACATAACATATTCTGTTATATTATTATTTTACGTATTTTATTATTTAAAAATATTTATATACTTATATATTTACGTATTCATCATTACAAGCCCAATAATAACAAATAAAAAAAGAAAAGGTAATAAAAGCAATAACCATGATAACCCTTTATGACCATCTTTACAAATTAAATTAAGAATATATGTCCAAAATAAAACATAAATTAATTTAAGAATAAAAATAACAGCCGTGTTTGGAACACGACAAGAAAAATGACCAACATTATATAAATTAACATTTCCTAAATTTTGAAAAAAGATGAAAATTAAAGCAATCATGGATATAACAAAATAAATAAACGCAGGCATACATAAGTTATTTAAATTTCTAGGAAAGGAACCCATATAAATAAGCAATAGAAAATATTATATTTATAACATTGATTTTATAGACGTTACGTTTGGTAAATTAGGCATTTGATCTTTCCACGGCAAAGGATTAACTGGTGCAGCGTATCCAGTTAATCCATTATAAACACTTCCTACTCCAAATTGTGTTTGTCTTCCTAAATTTATTAAATCTTGTCCGAAAAAATTAGATAAAGTTCCTCCTCTCATTGATTTTCTTTTATTTTTCTTTTTGTATTTGTTTCTTAAATGTTTCTGTTTTTTTGTTTGGTTGCGTTTTCTTCCACCCGCTAAATATGGAGGAGCTGCTCCTAAACTTTTCATAGAAGTTTGGACGTCTCCATGAGAATAAGTATTATTAGGATAATAATTTCCACTACCATACACTCCAGGCCAAGTAGCTATATTGTTTACTTGTAATGGAGATCCAACAAAACTACTACTGCCTCCTTTAAATCCACTTGAATTAAATGCTATAGTTTCGCCAGATCTACTGATAGAATTTCCATTATTTGGAAATGCATTATTTAAATTACCTCCTAAATATTTTTTGGAACAACCTTTCATTACATGCATTTTTTGAGAACGGTTTCGACGACGACTTCTTTTTTTCATTATATATATATTATAATATTATTCAATATCTACGTGTGTTAAGAAATGTCTGCGACAACACATTTTTAAATGCAATTCATCCATTACCAAACCTTCAGGCGTTTTTTCTTTAAATTCTGGAGTTAAATATAATACTTTATCAATATCCGTTGTTTTATTTTGCAATTTTTTCATACGCACCTGTGCTTGATAATAACGATATTTGTTTGCAATAACCATACCGCACGTAAAACATTTAATTGGAATGATCATTTGTGTTTGTATTATTCTTATACAATAATATTTTTAAATCAATTTTATTATATATTTATTTTGGACAATTTCCTCCATAACATTTATCTTTAAAATAATAAAAGTCTAATTGTTGCGTTTTTCCATTTTCATCGGAATTAAATGTTGCCCCATTTGCATTTCCTGCAACACATTTATCTTCATTTGTCCATATGCAACAAGATGTAGTATTGCAATTTTTGTTGTTCATTGCACCGCATTTTTCTTCTAAAATATGACTAGAACCGCGTAAATTTTCACAAAAGGCGTCTCCTTTGTTCAATACATCATCCATATCATCTGAAAATCCTTCTTTTGGGTTATTTTTTAAAAAATATAAATTTACCTTTAGAAAATACAATAGAGAGAAAAATAAAAATGTATATATTAAGTATCTTACTATATTATACTTTACAGGCATTTATTATAATGAAAGAAAATGATGAAATTGAAATAATAAATTGAAATAATAAATTGCAATTTAAAATGAATTATTGTTATTTATTTTATTAAAATATTTTTCAGAAATGGTACATCTTGTATTACTATTGCTTCCTGCTAAATGACACACATATGTTTGATTGTTTAATTTATCATAATCATAAAAATGTTGTAAATAACCATAATCAAATATGACACAATTGTTTTGAATATCTAATACATTATTATCAAACATATCAACTAAAACTCCTTGGTCCCACCAATAAGAATAACGATTGTTATTATATAATTCTTCATCATAAGCCCATTTGTTTAAAAAATCTATACTATATTGACTATTTTTAATAATAAAAATGCCAGTATTTATGTTTTTATCACCAACGTCGTTGCTAAAAATAAAATTATAATTTTTATTATTATTTATAATATCAATAATATTAGCCGCATCCTTGTAAAAAAAAGCATCCGCATCAATCCAAATTAAATAATCAAAATATTTAATATACTCAAGTAATAATGGTAATCTCTCCCATGCAGGGTGTCTATTGTCAGTATATGTTTTATTATTTGATAAAATAATTTCTAAATTGTACTTTTCACAATATTTTTTATTTATTTCATAATTTATTATACCATAATTTTTAATATTATCATCATAAAACATAATTACACCAATTTTCATATTGTATTTATAATGTAAACATTATAATAACACAAATTTAACCAATTATACTATTTATACTATTTCTACTATTTTTGTTCCTTGAGAAGTTGTTACTTTTTTCATTCTTATATTTTTTTTGTGTGTTTCTACATGGCATTTATCGCATAATGTTACCAAATTAGCTAAATTGTTTTTATGAAACACATTATCTTCTGTTATAATAATTCCGTCACAATTGGCATCCTTTTGATACTGTAAATGATGCACTTCTTTTCCTGGATTTTTTTGACATAACTCACATATATTTATTATTTTTTTTGCATTATATTGCGATGTTTTGAGTGAAAGCACACTTTTACATTCAGTATGATATTTTGTTCTTATTTCATAAGCAGATTTGATAAAATCATCTGGTAAATGTAATGATTTACATACTTCTAATCCATACATACTATTTCCAGGTCCATCTTTTAATTTTCTATCATATATTAATACATCCGTTTGCTTATCATATATAACTTCCATATGTTTTAATACTACACTATCTAATTCCGTTATTTCATCATAATTAACTATTTCATGTAAATGTGTTGCAAAAATAAAGCTGCTTTTTACCCGATGTAGCTGTTGTATACCAGCCACAAAAATACTAATAGCACTCATTATTTCCGTGCCAGAACACAATTCATCCCCTAAAATAAGGCTATTTTGATCTGCTAATCGCAATATGCTGCGAAGTTCAGACATTTCAACCGCAAAAGTAGATAATCCTTTAAAAATATTATCATTCCCAATAATTCGTGTAAACAAACAATGGTATGGAAAAAAATGAAATTCGGAACAGGGCACAAATAAGCCAGATTGGGCCATAATAACAGATATACCCAACGCTTTTATAAAACTTGTTTTTCCAACAGCATTTGTGCCGTATAGAAGCATTCCATCTATATTATTATCTCCTAAAAGAATATCGTTTGTTGTGTATAATTCATTTGATTGAAATTGTTCAATTAAACAATGTCTTAAACCTTTTGCATGGACGAATGATTTTTTAGAAGATGTTATGGATGGTTTACAATAATTATATTTTTTAGCAATAGATGCTTTATTATACAATACATCTATAATTGTTATAAAATGAATAATACTTTCCATTTTCTCTCTAAAAGAATGAAATGATTGTATAAATTTAGCAAACACTTCAGTAATTAAATCTTTCATAGAAATTTTAATAGTAGAAATTGTTTTACATAATTTTTTTATTTGTTCATTTATTATAAAATTATTTGATGAACTTTGTTTTTCAAAAGTAAATAATGTTTTCGATACGGTAAAATGAAAAAACTCATTTAAGTCATCATTATATTTTAGTTTAACATTTGTTATTTGATCTGGTAGCGTATCTAATAATAGTTTGCATCGACGATTAGTGCATATTAAACTAAAATTATTTTTTTCAGTTTCATGAATTTTTACATAATCCGATGTTTTGCCTCCCTTTTTCTCTTTGTTTTCAATCAATGAAGAAAAATAATTTACTATCGCATCTAGTTTTTGTTCTGCTTCTTTTAATGTAGTTGTTTTTTTATCCAATTCTTCATCGATCCCGGCTTGAATAAAATTAACTTCAAATTGTTGCGTTTGTTCTAAGTCTTTTGCAAAAGACAATTGCAAATTTGTATTTATAAATTCTGCGATTTCATTACAATCATTTCCAATATTTAGTGCATTTTTTTCAAATACTTTTAAATATTCTTGTAATGTTTCATCCGCCATAATTTTTTCATATATTGTATGAATTGTCAAAATATTATTATACAAAAAAGAAAAAGATTTTGGAGAGATTTTTTTTAAACATATTTGTCTCTCCCATTTAGAAATATCTTTTATAGTTAATAAATTATTTTTTAAAAAACAGTCATAATCATCATATTTAGATATAAAATATTCTATAATATTATATTCTCTCTGCAAAAAATCTATATCGCAAACAGGATGTAAAAAAGAATACAAAAATTTTCTTTTTCCCATAGGGGTTAAACAATTGTTCAACATTTCTGAGACACACGAATATTTATTTGCTTTTACTGTACCATCATTAATAATATTTAGTTGTTTTAAAGAATGATTTGCTAATGTTAAACGATTAGAACAATTTTCAAAAACAGGTTCTGAATTACTGCATACTAAATGAGGATTATGTTGATGAACAAATTCTAACAAATAACAAAATGCTTGAGTGGCTATATCATTTTCATAAAAAGAAAGAGATTGAGAAAAAATATCATAATTATAAAATTTAGAGAGAATTTCTTTTTGATAAGATTGTTTTTCACAATTTTTAATACGTTGCAGTTTTTCACACGAACTGTCTGTAGTTGATTCTGAAATATTTATTTTATGTATCAACTGACAATTTATTCCTGCATATGTTATAATACAATCCATTTCTTTTTCAGTAGATAAATTAGAAATAAATATAACTTCACTTGGGTTATGAATAGAAATAAAACGATCTAATTCATCATATGTGGTTGGATTATTCATATAAATTTCTTTAAATTGAAATAAAGATGTTTTTCCTGTATAAATATCTATATTAGCAATTCCTACAATAACGAATTTGCCCTTGTTGATTAAATTATTTTCTACAATATTAACCCATACACATGTAATATTGTTTGTTAATACAACTGTTTCTGTATGAAAATAAGTGCCTGGACTAAAAATTCCTGCTAAAGATCTAGTTGTATTTTTAGCAGATTCATCTTGAACATACACTACTATTGTAAATCCAACTTCTTGCAATTTTTTTACATATTTATCTAATTGAAAATCTTTAAATCCTGCCATTACAACTACCGTATTAGAAATAGTAGATACAGTAATACTTTTTTCTACAATATTTAATTCACATATTTGAGAAAATGATATAATTTCACTTTCAGTTATATCATTTGTTATATTATTTTTGTAACCATATACTTCAAAAAAAGCACCTATTTGCATTAATACTATAGTATGAAGTCCGTATTCTTTTTTGTATTTTTTGGTTAACTCAAAATATTCCGTTATAATCGTCATTATAATAATTATTATTATTAAAATTATTTTAAATTATAATTAAATATACTCAAATAGTATTTTAATTATATTTAGAAAAATGTTTAAAATTATATTTAGAATTATATTTATTGTTAAATATTTTTTTCTTTATATTGTTTATAATGAGTTATAGTTCTGTTGATTTAAGTAATAGTGTTGTATTAGATTGTATTGGATATAACTGCCCGGATAATCCAACTGAATCATTTACTTTAAGATTAACAAACATAAATGGTAAAGATCGTTTGTTAAAATACATTAATGTGTATATTTTCAATGATGATGTTTCTGATAACCATATTATTTCTTCTGTAACATTTTGTATTGATAAACTTACACCTGTAAGTACTGTACCTGGAGTTAATGGATATGTATTTAGTTTACCGTTAACCAAAATGCCGGGTACAAACCCCGATACTGTTGCGGCAAAATGTTTTTATTCTAGTTATCGTGATGAGAAAAATGATTTTTTCCCTGCAACAGAGTCTCTTATTTCAGCTCCTATAATATTATATCATCCTCCTCAAACCCCTACTATAATATCAGCTAGTTTATCAATTATAGATGTAGAAACCAACCCACAAATTATTGTGTATGCAATTCCACCACTTAATACTTATATTAAATATAACGCATTACTTGCTATCACAACATTAGAAGAAGATAATACAAGTGGAACAACTTTTCAAATGTATGAAGATTTAGAATACACTATTGTATTAGAACAAACAATTCCAAAAAATGTAGCTCGAATTGTTATATCTCTTGATAATACTGAACAAATTTTTGGTAAAATAGTAAAAGTATCAATTGAAGAAGTAATACCATACGGATTTGTTGGTGAATTAAGTGACACTCAAATAGTTGTACAAACCTCATTACCGCCAACAAATTTTGATATATCGGGAAATTCAAATGATTTATTAGTAAATTTAAGTTGGACTGCTTCTTCTATGCAAACAACAAATCCAGTAGATTATTATCAAATATACAGGATAACTACATCAACCGCACCAGATGCAAATAGTTTTATAAATTTTCCACTAGCTCAAACAACAAATACTAGTTACACTGATTTATCAAACATTACTATTGAGACAGAGTATTTTTACGCTATTTCAGCAATAAATATTGTAAATGGAGTTACGTACGAAAGTGATTTAACTTTTCCTCTACATCCTAGCGTATTTATAAATACTGCGGGTACACCATATGATATTAATTTACAATTATATTCTTCATTTCCAGTAGACCAAAATTTAACTCCTGCTGTTTATATTACATGGAATAATGATTTTAGTAATGTAGATATATCTTATAATATTTTAACAATAACAAATAATACGCTTGATACTTCTTATAACATTAATGTATACGTTATTCCTAATAGCATGTCAAATTATATGTTTTATACAGATGTTTCTAATATCAATATTTTTCATGAGTATAATTATAAAGTTTCAGCTGTTGCAGTAAATAATGGAGAATCATTAAATGCTGCCGTTTCTGAAAATATAAAAATCCCTAATGTAGAATCTGTTCGTGATTTAACGGCGACTGTAGATAATAACGGAGTACCATATATTACGTGGTCTGTACCAACTACTTATGATACTAGTAAAAATGTGTTAAATAGTAATAATACACAATCATATTTACAAAATTATACTATTACATATGACCCCTCTTATTCAAATATTTTATATCCAAATACTGAAACAAGTTTTACTGCTGTACAATTACCATCTAATACATATACATTTGATATTTTATCAAATGGTTTACAAAATACTTTTGCTGATGCTTCATTGTCATTTACGGTTCCTAATCCAAGCATACCATCTTTATCAACCATTTTATATCCTTATTATCCTTTGGGATCAACATATAATGCTACTAGTACTAAGCCATCAATTAATGTATCATGGACTATAACAGAGACACCTATTGATATATCATATAGTTTACTTTATAGAGCCGTTTATAATGGTTTAGATGGTTCAGTATCAGATAGCAGTTTAAATTTTGAACTATATCCGTCGTCATCCTCAAATTTTTATCAAACTGATTGTACATATCAGGATACCGATATAGATTTTAATAAAACATATTACTATCGTGCAGTAGGAGTTGGTGTTAATGGTTCAAAATCTGAATATTCAAATACAAAAAATGTAGAAATGTTTACAATTTCTTCTCCAAAAAATTTAAGCACAAGTATAAACAATTCTGCTATATTAAGTTTTACATGGGCACAACCCGATTATTCTACTATATCAAATAATTCTGGTGTTACGTCAGGTTCGGAACAATATTTAGTAAATTATACTGCAAATATTCTTGATAGTAGCAGTGTCATTTTGCATAGTTATACTTTACCAAATACTTTTACAAATTATATTCTTCCAATTAGTTTACCATCATCTGGTTCGGCATATACAGTGCAACTTTATGCAAACGGTTTACTAAATACAATATCACTCCCTACTACATCAATATTTGATATTGGTTTTCCGTCTGCTCCTACAAATACTGACATCCAGTATTATCCAGCATATACATCGGGCGCAACTTTAACTCCAGCTGTATCTTTAACATGGACGACAGCTTCTTCAGATCAACCTATTGAAATTGTTAATTATGTTATAAATAGAAATAATGTTTATTATACTACAACCACAACCACATATTATACAGATGTATCTGTAAATATTAACAGCTCATATACATATAGTATACATTCAGTTGGTGTAAATACAAGTAATTCGTCTACTTTTACATTTGATACATTATTAATTCCACAATTACAAAGTGTTTATATGCCATATTCTCCTTCTTTAAGTATAGATAACAGTTATAACACATTAATTCAATGGGATCCAGCACCTAATTCTACAACTTTGATAAATAACGTATCTAATAATCAAATAGCATATATTAATAATTATAAATTAACTGTAACAGATATAACATCTAGCCCATTAGTTGTTTATACTCTTGATAATATTACTAATACCACATTAAATTATACTATGCCATTTAATTATTTTATATTTGGTAATACATATAGTTTCCAACTGGTTGTAAATGGTTTACAAAATACTAGTCAAAATTATCCTCTTGTTACTGACGTGCAAAATGGTGCTACTCCATTACCCCCGAAAAACATGACAACAGGAGTTATATCAAATTATGTGGGCTCTTCCCCTATTAGTCCAGCCGTATATATTACATGGAATGCACCATCTTACAGTCCTGTAAATCCTTCTGTATCTTATTTTATTATAACACGGTCAGATGGGGTAACATTACCTAATTCTGATATATCTTTAAATATTGATACCGAATACACCTACACATACACCGATTATAATGTGTCTCCAAACATTACATACGATTATACTATTACAAGTTATAGTGGTAATAATGGAACATCTTCTGAATATGTTGAACAATTTGTTCAATTAATTGATGCTGTTACAGACTTAAAAGCAGTCGTTGATGATACAAGTGGAAATATATCTTTCTCATGGACCAGCCCACAAAATGCAAGTTATAATTCAAGTTCAACAGTTGATAATAGTGCATTTTTAACAAAATATAGTTTATTATGTGTGAATGAGTATAATACTACTATTACATTTGATATTTCAAATAATTTTACAACATACACTTATATAAATAATAACACACTTACAATTCCAGCAAATTATACTTTTAGATTAATATCATATGGCTTAAATAATACACAAAATAGTGTTTCTATTAGTGGCATAGAAGTAATAACAAGATCTGCTCCTCCAAAAAATTTAACTTTGGAAAGTCAATCTGGTGGTATTAATTTATATTTTAATAATCCAGATGAACCAAGTGTATCACCAAACAATACAGGTTCAAATACAGGAGGCGGCACACCAAAACAGTATAATGTAAAAATTATTAAATTATCGAGTGGTCCTCCGGAGGTGGTTACTAGGTCTGTTGATTATATTGACACATCTGGAAATTATACTTATAATAGTGAAAAATACACTTATCAATTACAAATAAGTGGCTTAGATGTTAATACTTCTTATTCCGTACAAATATATCTACAAACACAATATGGAAGTACTATTATTAATGGTGTTACTCAAACAAGGCAGGGTAGAACAAGAGGTTTAGTACCATTTGTTATAAATAGTTTCTCAAATCTTCCTCAGACAACCCCACAATGTTATCCTTTAGATGTTTCTTATAATTCATTAATTGGATGTGTATTTGGTAATACATTAACAGATGCATCTTATTCTGATATAGTATCTGGATATTTTATTCCAGCTGTACCGGATGAAGTTCCTGGTGCAGCAACTATTCCTGTTTTACAACCCATTGATGTATCAAAAACATCTCAAGTTTTTAAATGGGTTGGTTATAATAGTACTTACGGTAATCAATATCAAATAAAGTTGTTAGCAAAAGATTCTGGTAGTGCAACTGTAGATATTAGTGGAGGTATTGTATTATTTGATAATGCAAATGGAATGGGATTTGGGTTATATCCTTTAAATTAATAATATAATTTAATAATATTTCTTTAATAATATTTCTTTAATAATATTTCTTTAATAAATTTTGTTTATTTTTTTTAAAACTATATTATATATGTATAATTTTGATACATTTAGAAATAGGCAACTAAATAATCAACCAAATAATCGACAAATAATAAAACAAATACAATACAGAACACGATACGTTCCAGTTGTTGCTATACCACAAAATGTATCAAATCCTCCTGAAATAAATTATCAAGAAGATATAGTTGAACCAAAGGCGGTAGTTGAACCAGATGCAGTAGTTGAACCAAAGGCGGTAGTTGAACCAGATGCAGTAGTTGAACCAAAGGCGGTAGTTGAACCAGATGCGGTAGTTGAGCCAGATGCAGTAGTTGAACCAGATGCAGTAGTTGTGCCAGATGCAGTAGTTGTGCCAGATGCAGTAGTTGTGCCAGATGCGGTAGTTGAGCCAGATGCGGTAGTTGAGCCAGATGCGGTAGTTGAACAAATTTCATTTGATGTTATCGATGATCCCATTTTAAAAAAAGAACCATCAAAAAATAAATTACTAATAGACTTAGCAAAAAGATTAAATAATACAAATCAAGATGTATTAATTAGACCTTTTTTAGAAATAAACCAAAATAATTCAGTTAATACAAATAATACACAAGTTAATACAAATAATTCAGTTAATACAAATAATAAATTATTAATGCATTTAGCAAAAAGATTGCATAATAAAATGTAATTATAAATTTGTAGTATACAATGTATAATACAAATATATTAAAAAGTTTGGGGTTTCTTAGGTAAATCAACTGAAACAAATTCCACATCTTTACCTTCTACCATATAATTCATTATAAATTTTTTTAATTTTATATAAACTTTTTTAGACATAAGACCTAATTTATAATAAATAAATTTTATTATTATTAATAAACATACTACATAATAAGGTATATCAATTTTAGAATTATGTTCTAATAAAACAGCATCTTTATCTTTTTCATTATAAATAGATATTTCAGTATAAATATTATTTTGCAAATCTTCATATTCAATTTTGTATCCATGAACCATTTTATTTGTTTTATGCAAACGATAAACAAATTTTGAAAAATCATGTTTATTTACATTTAAAAAATTTTGCATTTTAATTATTATGCTTGATATATTATCTGAACAAATAACCGCATCAATGTCACTTACACCGGGAAAATAATCAGCCCGTTGTATGCTACCAAAATAATAAATTTTAGTATCTAAATAATCAGATAATTTTTTAAAAAATATTTGCATGTTTGGAGACATTTTATTTTTTGTTGTTTCCATAACTAATATAATATAAATATAATATTATATTATATAATAAATATATTATTTATTCATTATCATCTTTATTAAAATTGTGCAAAGCAATTTCAGAATTGTTATTTACAATTTCACCAGACAACATAGAAGACTCATACATTTTTCTTAATATGTCGTTAGGAGCTGAGCTGCCAATTTTAATAAGATTTGATTTTCTTAATTGATCTTTCACTTCATTTATGCTTTTTTTTTTAAGTTCTTTTTGAGCATTTATTATTTTTTTTCTAGTAGAGCGATCTTTAATTAATACGGAAACAATATTTTTGTGTTTATTTTTGCCTAATGTATATTTTTTTTTTATAGTTCTTTTGGTTATTTTTTTTTTTGCAATAATATTGTTTGGGTCAGTAGTACAAACAACAGAAGAATTATTTAGAGGTAAACAAACTATATTATCATTATGTGTATTGTTTAACAAAGGAGGTTGTATGATATTCTCATTCATAAAAACATTCTCATTCATAAAAACATCTTCATTATTTTTTTGTTTGATTTTTTCGCGTAAATGATTTAAACGATTTGATTTTTCTGTGTTATTATTCTCTGGTTCATCAGTATAAACATTGCGTTGTGTTTTTACCCATGTTCGGTAAGTTGGTTTATTTCCATTTTTTAACACACCATACGGGACATCTGTAGACGGTCTTTGTAATACAATAGGCTTATTTGATACATCAGGTTCATAATCAATATTATTTGTATCAATTACAACTAAAGGTTCTTTTAATAATTCTTCTGGAAGATCAATGTTTACAGAAACATCTGTGTAATTTGGAAGATTTTTTATCGTTTTTCTCTCTAAATGTTTTTTTCTAAGTTCAATACTATCTTTCATTTTTTTTTGTTGTGATAAAACTTGTAAAAAATTTATAGAGTCATTAAATTCATCCGAAACAGTATCATTTTCAAAAGTAGTTTTTTTTTTATCATCTTTTTGTTTATCTAAATTTTGTGTTTCTTTTTGTTTATGTTCTTTTATTCTTTTTAAAAGTTTATTTTTTAAAACATTTGGAGAGATTAATGGTAAATTTTTTTTCTTTTCTTTTTTTGAACGATTTTTTTTAGTATTTGACCCTGCAACACTAAATAAGGAAGGATTAATAGAAATTGTTTTATTAGACATTTATTAAAAATAAGTATAAAATATTTAAAATATAAACTTTATTATTAGTATTTCATTATTATTATTATTTCGTATTTGGTAATTTTACATTTTCGTTAAAATATTATTATTCATAAACAATATAAAAATAAATTGAAATATAAAATAATCAAATAATGATATCAATCACAAAACAAATGGAAACTAAAGTTGCTGCGTTTGATATCATAAATGATCCATATATCGAAACTCCATGGAGTATTATTGAATCTTATTTTAAAGGACAACATTTAGAAAGATTTGTTAGACATCAAATCGAATCATATAATAATTTTGTTGGTTATCAAATTTTCAAAACAATAGAAATGTTTAATCCGGTTTGCATTGCTTCCGAACAAGATTATGACCCTGTATCGAAAAAACATTCGCTTGAAGTTTTTATTACTTTTGAAAATTTTCATATTTATAGGGCGCAAATTCATGAAAATAACGGAGCAATAAAATTAATGTTTCCTCAAGAAGCTCGTTTAAGAAATTTTACTTATGCTTCTGCTACTACTATTGATATTAACATTAAGTATGTTGTTCGAACTGGTCCTAATTTAGAAAATACACAAACCTTCCATAAAACAATTCCTAAAGTTCATATTGGAAAATTACCTATAATGTTAAAATCCCAAATTTGTATATTAAATCAATATAAACATTTTGAAAACACACAAACAGGAGAATGTAAATTTGATGCAGGCGGATATTTTATTATAAATGGTTCGGAGAAAACAGTTTTAGGACAAGAACGTGCTGCAGAAAATCGTGTGTATTGTTTCAATATATCTAAAAATGATACAAAGTACACTTGGAAAGCAGAAGTAAAGTCTGTTCCGGATTTTAAGTGTATATCTCCTAAACAAATAAATATGATGATTAGTTCTAAAAACAACGGATTTGGAAATGCTATTTGTGTTGAATTGCCGCGAGTAAAACAGCCTATTCCATTGTTTGTCCTGTTTCGTGCTCTCGGTTTAATTTCGGATAAAGAAATTTGTGAAAAAATATTATTGGATATTACAAATAGTAAAAATAAAGAAATGTTAAATGCTTTGCAAGCGTCTATAATAGAAGCAAATAAATATATCACACAAGAAGAATGTATTAAATGTATTACAAGTTATGTGATGTACACACCTTTAAACATGGATAAAGAAATGGGAATTAAAAAGAAACACGATTTTACGATGGAAATTTTAACAAACGATTTGTTCCCACATTGTCGCAACCAAGAACAAAAAATATACTTCTTAGGTTACATGACACATCGTTTGTTATTAGCTTCTTTTGATATTATGAAACAAGATGATCGTGATTCATATGTTAATAAACGCATAGATTTAACAGGCACTTTGTTGAATAACCTTTATAGAAATTATTTTAACAAACTGGTAAAAGATATGGAAAAACAAATTATTCGTGAAATAAACACAGGGTCGTGGAAATCAACAGATGATTATGAAAATATCATTAACATGACAAATATTTATAAAATTATTAAATCTACAACGATTGAAAATGGTATAAAAAGAGCATTGTCTACTGGAGACTTTGGTATCAAGCATACAAATACAAACAAAGTGGGGGTTGCACAAGTGTACAATCGATTAAATTTCGTGTCTAGTTTAAGTCATGCAAGAAGAATTTCTACACCCACAGACAAGAGTGGTAAACTAATCCCTCCTCGTAAACTGCATAACACATCTTGGGGGTTCTTATGCCCGGCAGAATGTTTTGATCCTGAAACGGAAATTTTGATGTGGGATGGTTCTATTAAACTTGCTAAAAATATAATAATTGGGGATCGTCTTATTGATGATTTTGGCAATCCAACAACAGTTCGCACAACATGTTCTGGATTTAAAAATATGTATGATGTTATTCCAGATAAAGATAATTTTATAAAACATAGAGTGACAGATAATCATATTCTGACCCTTAAGATACGAAACCACAAAGTTATTAGAAACTCAAATAAAAAAAATAGAAAATATAATCATATTGTAGAATTTCTAAATCGTGAAAATTTAAAAATGCAAAAAAAATATTTTAACTTATTAAAAAATGCAGAAGAATTTGTAAAAAGTTTTGATGATGATGATACATTGGATATAACAATTGAAAAATATTTAGAACTAAATAAAAGCACTAGAGACAGACTAGTTTTATTTAAAGTGCCAGAAATCAATTGGACAAAAAAAGATATAGAAATGGATCCATATTTGCTTGGAATGTGGTTAGGTGATGGATTAAGTGATGGCACCGGATTTGCGTTAAATTATAAAACAGATTTTGAGACATTGGCTTATTGGGAAAAATGGGCGGAAGATAATGGAGCAATCATTACAAAATGTGAAAGATATAGTTTCTTAATTGTTTCACAAAAAAATAAAGAAGCAACAATTGCGGGATCGTGTAATCGTGTAGAAGAAGCACCATTAAAAAAATATCTTCGCAAATATAATCTTTTAAAAAATAAACATATTCCAAATGATTATCTTACAAATGACAGAGAAACACGATTAAAAGTGTTAGCTGGATTAGTAGATACAGATGGTTCTGTTCGTGCGGAAGGTCGTGAAATTCGTATTTGCCAAGGTCCCGCAAATTACAGAATAATAGAAGATGCTCATACATTAGCAATGTCTCTTGGATTTTCTTGTAATGTAAAAGAAGGAAGAAGTCAGTGGACAGATGAAAAAAGTAAAGAAAAAAAGTTTAGCACTTATAAAGAACTAACAATTACTGGACATAAAATTTATGAAATACCTACACTTTTACCACGTAAAAAATTATCAGTTATAGAAAATAATACACAAATTTTAAGAAGTAAATCATTTATGTGTAGTAAATTTAAGTTAAAAAAAGCAGGAATGGGTCCTTACGTTGGATGGCAACTTCACGATAAACGCGGAAGATTTTGCTTGAAAAATGGTGTCATTTCGCACAATACTCCTGAAGGGGCTTCAGTTGGTATAGTAAAAAATTTAAGTTATATGACACATTTAACAATCTATTCGAATTCGTTGTCATTATATGAATATATTATGCCGCTCGTTCAACACATTGACAATCCAAAATTGCTTCCCAAAGATATTTACAACAAAGTAAAAGTGTTTATTAATGGATCATGGATAGGTATAACAGATACACCACAAGAATTGTATTTGATGTTGAAAGAACAAAAATACAAAGGAATTATAAATATTTATACATCTATAATATTTGATTATAAACTTCAAGAAATTCGTGTATGTAACGATAGTGGAAGGTTAACTCGTCCATTACTTCGTGTGAAAAAAAATAATGTTTTGATTACACCAAAAATGGTTCACTCCATAGATGATGGTGATTTATTATGGGATGAATTACTAACAGATGCAAAAATTGACGAAAGTGTATTAGAATACATTGATCCAGAAGAACAAAGTTGGGCATTAATTGCAACAAAACCAAAAGACCTTGTAAGTGCAAATATAGAAATAATTAAACGATATACTCATTGTGAAATTCATCCATCCACCATTTTTGGAGTATTAGCGTCGTGTATTCCGTTTTCCGAACACAATCAATCGCCTCGTAACACGTATCAGTGCGCACAAGGCAAACAAGCAATGGGGGTGTATGCAACAAATTACGAAAACAGAATGGATAAAACTGCGTATATATTAAATTATCCTATGAGACCTCTTGTAGATACTCGTATTATGAATATAATTGAATTAAATAAAATCCCTTCAGGAACGCAAATGATTGTAGCTATTATGACACATTCTGGATACAATCAAGAAGACTCTATTTTGATCAATCAAGGATCGATTGATAGAGGGATGGCGCTTGCAACGATTTATCATACGGAAAAAGATGAAGATAAACAGAAAATTAATTGTGACGAAGAGATACGTTGCAAGCCAGATAAGACAAAGACAAAAGGATTAAAAATGGGAAATTATAATAAAGTAAATTCAAAAGGAGTGATACCAGAAAATACACTTGTAGAAAATCGCGATATTATTATTGCAAAAGTAACTCCTATTAAAGAAAATAAAAACGACCATACAAAAGTAATTAAATTTGAAGATCAAAGTAAAATGTATAAAACAGTAGAAGATACCTATATTGATAAAAATTATATTGATCGCAATGGAGAAGGATATACTTTCGCAAAAGTTCGCATTCGTGCTACAAGAAAACCGGTTATTGGAGATAAATTTTCTAGCCGAATGGGACAAAAAGGCACGGTAGGAAACATTATACCTGAATGTGATATGCCATTCACAAGTAGTGGTCTTCGTCCAGATATTATTATAAATCCACATGCAATTCCATCTAGAATGACAATTGGGCAATTAAAAGAAACCGTATTAGGAAAAGTATTACTTGAATTGGGGTTGTTTGGAGACGGAACCCCATTTGAAAATTTTGATATTAAAGAAATTTGTGATCAATTATTAAAAGTGGGATACGAAGCCCATGGAAACGATTTGATGTATAATGGTCTTACAGGAGAACAACACGATTGTAGTGTATTTATAGGACCCGTATTTTATCAAAGATTAAAACATATGGTAAAAGATAAAGCACATAGTCGTTCAATTGGTCCGATGGTCAATTTAACAAGACAACCTGCGGAGGGTAGGTCGCGAGATGGTGGGTTGAGGTTTGGTGAAATGGAAAAAGATGCGATGGTGTCTCATGGAGCGGCAAGATTTACAAAAGAACGAATGTATGATGTATCAGATAAATATTTTGTACATGCCTGTAAAAAATGCGGTATGATTGCTTCATATAATGATAAAATGCATATTCATCATTGTAGAACATGTGATAATCGCACAGATTTTGCTTATGTTGAAATGCCGTATGCTTGTAAATTATTATTTCAAGAATTAAATACAATGAACATTGCCCCACGTATTATAACAGCATAATGAATATAAATATTATATAATAATGTAATTATTCTAATTAATTATTTATAAATATTTTTTTTTGTTTTTTATTTTTGTCTTTTTTGTCTTTTTTGTCTTTTTGTCTTTTTGTCTTTTTGTCTTTTGTCTTTTTGTCTTTTTGTCTTTTTGTCTTTTTGTCTTTTTGTCTTTTTGTTCCACCTGGCTGACGTGTTTCTCTTAATTGTCTTATTAGTTCTGTATAAAGTGTAACTTTTTTATCTTCACGTTCTGTTTCTGTTGGTTGAATGTATTCATATAAATCGCATCCTCTATATTGTTTTCGAAGTGGTTTTAAACTGCCATATTGATCTAACATTATTTCATACTCTGTTATTAATTGAGGTCTAGGTCCATCTACGTCAGATAATATTTTTTGTTGATATTTTTGCAAAGCATAATGATCAACAATCGGTAAAACATTACTTCCAGGAAGAACTTTAATAGCTATCATCTTTGCAGCACCTCTACAAAATGATGTAGTTAATATAAAATTTTTTGATACAGAAGTAGACAAAAATGATTTTATTAATAAATTATTATTTTCATCTCTTTCATATGGTGGAAGTTGTGAACCAGCATAACATCTATACACTATAAATTCTTTTCTTGTTTTTGGCACCAAATCATACAAACGATCTAACTCCATTATATTATTAAAAATTTCTTGTGTTAATGGAACGGTTAATCGATTACTTGTTGCACGATTAATCATATCATAAGTTAAATTAATATATTCAAGTAAGCTTACAATATCAGGATTAAAATTACGTTTTGTATCATCTGACTGGTTTATCATATGATGATAATGTTTATCTGTTAAATCTTTTAAAAATAACCATTGTTCTTGTAATTCTGTATTTATAATATAATCTGCAAAATGATAAGGACTTTGTTCCCAGTGAATAGTATTATCTACACTAGTATCAAAACTTTTTGCTCTTTCAAGTGGTTGAGATGTATTTACAGAACTAAATAAATTTAACATATATATTATTATTTTAAAAAAATTGAAATCATTTTTTAAAAGTATTTTAAATGAAACTTACTCTGTTATAATGGCTGAATTCATTATTGATACTGTTGCATCTGTTGAGACGGTTGGGTCTATTGTGTCTGTTGCTACTTCTGGTAGTAATATTAGCGGATGTGTTCGCGGACTACAAAAAGATCAAGACCTTATGTTTTGTGGAGAAAATGTGCTCGATATATGCGGCACGCCATTTCATTGGGGTGTAATATTAGACGGTCATGGATCTAGTAAATTTATAAATATTATGAAAACATTTGATTGGAGAGAAAACATGTCTGTTGAACATCCATGGGAACGTTTGCAAGCATATCTTGAAACAATTAAAGGTAGTTATGGTTCTAACAGTGGAAGCACACTGTTGATGATGAGATCATTTAGTGATCGAGTAGAAACCTGGGCTATCGGTGACTCAACCGTTATAATTTATAAAAATGGAGTGAAAGTTTACGAAAATACTCCGCATAATTTATCCAACCCAGTAGAAGTGCAAAGATTAAACAGTCTTCCGACAGGTTCTTGGGAATTTACAAACGCTCCTCAGCCTTTTCCAAAAATTCGCAACCCTACAACCCTTCAAGCCAAAACAGGAGGATACTTTTATTTTCCACCATACGACCCAGGCGTCCCAGGATTTTCATTATTTAGTAGATATAACTCAAAAACAGTTTTAGCTATGTCTCAAGCTATCGGGCACAACAACACTTTGGGAAATGATGTTGAGGCACATGTAGAGTATTTTGAAGAAAGTGATAAAGTTCGTTGCATTTTAGGGTCAGATGGGATCTTTGATATGATATTATTACCAGAACCGGTTCTTGCTCTTGTTCCGCCGCCTACAGAAGAAGAATTAGATGCGGTTGAATGCGATAAAATGGATTTGCTTACGATGAGTGCCGAACAATTATGCGATAAAATAGAGGCGAGATGGAAACAAGATTGGGAATATCGTTATAATATGAGTAGTTTTGATTTAAGAATGATTTCAAATTTTATAGGAGGATTAGATGATATTAGCGCAGTTGTTTGGGATAAAAAATAAAAATAAATTAATAAATAAATATTAAATGAATAAATAAATATTAAATGAATAAATAAATATTAAATGAATAAATAAATATTAAATGAATTTTAAATTATTATTACACCGACCGAAAAGAAAAATGAGACAAAAACATAATTATTATTTGTATATTTTATAACTATGTTTCAAGTAATTTGTTAAATGTGTTTTTGTGATTTTACTTGTTAATATTTCCTTTATTATATTATAAATATCCTCATATGTATTTGGACTTTCTTTTTTGATGTAATGTTTTAACTGACTGAAAAACTCTTCAATACTATTTGTTTCTGGGTGATAAGGAACTGAATATAGTAATTCATTTTTACTATTTTCAATCGTTTCTCTTATTATTTTAGATTTATGAATAACCGCATTATCCATAATAACTAAATGATTTTTGTATTTATCTTTAATAAAGAATGAGATTTTTATTTATTTTTTAATATGTTTTTGTCTCATTTTTCTTTTCGGTCGGTGTAATATTATAAATGTATTTGTAAACAATTTTATAAATTTTTTATTTACGCGTTTTATTTTTTGAACGATATTTTCTTCCTTTTCTTGTTCTTCTTTTTTTGTTTTTATGTAATTTTCTTGTTCTTCCGCCTTTTACACCTCTAAAAAATCCGGATATTCCTCTTCCGACCGTTCCTACCCCTGAACTTGCTTTTTCAGTAATTATATTTCTTTTTGCACTGTTATAAACTAATGAACCAAATCCATAATTACCAAGATATGTGTTATCTTGATCATTCGTGCCATATTTGACACCATATTCACTTTGTGTACCATTTCTATCATAATTTACAATATTCATTATAGATTCTATATACACTTGTTCTTTTGTTTTTGTGTTATCATTTGTTTTCATACTATTAAGTGTATTCTCTCTAATAAAACAATTATGTAATGCTTGGATTAAATTTATTTTTAATAACAAAAAATCAGTATGGACTGATTTAATAACTTCATTATAATTTACTATTTTACTACCGTATCTAGTGTTCATTTTTTTTTTTGTTAAAAAAGCTTCAACAAAGTCTATACCTGGTTTTTTTGGTTCATTATAATCTTCTGGATCTAATTTTAATTCTACAATTTCATAATAATTTCTTACTCCGGTTTTTACACTTCCATCAAGGTTTGTTAAATACTCTTCTTCTACACTTTCTTGACTTTGTTCACATAGAGGATTTCCGCACAATTCTGGATATAATTTTTTAAGTAATAATTTAAAATAACCAGAAAATCTTTTAAAATAAGATATCTCGTCTAATATTGCGGTTGTTCCTCCTAATGTTTTTTTTCGTGCATTTGCTGCATCGGCAGTTGATATTTTTATATCATAATCGGTTAATTTTAAAGTCGGGTATTTGTTTTTTAATCCATTATCTGCAAATGCACCCCCCACCATTGGTCTTTCTGCTTCTACTACTGGTGCGAATTGTTCTTCCGGTGCTGCTACTGGTTCTACTATTGGCGCGAATTGTTCTTCCGGTGCTGCTATTGGTGCTACTGGTTCTTCTACTACTGGTGCGAATTGTTCTGTTGGTGCTGAATTAGAAGGAGGAGGTTGTTGTTGCTGCATTTGTTGTGGGTTTGAATTCGCTTCATCTTTTCTTTTTCGTTCATTTACATAAGTCTCATGTTTTAATTCTTGAACGATTGCTAATAAAAATAAATATATGTATGCTGTTCGCATTTTAGCATCATACCCATAAGGATTTGCCGCTTCCATTGAATTATGTCTTCCAATAACATTCAGAATAGCTTGTTCAAATTGTTTTGTGCTATCATTTTTACAGGTGTCTAAATATGTATCTTTAACTGCTTTGGTTTCTTCTTTAATTTTATTTTCTAAATTATTGCTGTTATTAATATAATCTTGATATTCTGTTATTTTTTTAGCATAATCTATCATTTTAGTCTTGTGTTCAACTATTTTTTGATTTCTATTTTTTAATGCTATCTTATATTTGTATTGTGCTTCTTTGCATGGGCCTGTTAATTCTGTTTCACCTTGATTTGGATCTTCAAGATCAGGATCGACCGGTACCATTATTCCATTACCTTCAGCAGTTTGAGATGATGATGCAGGAGAGTTACTCTTTAATCCAAAAAAACTAGTTAAAGAATTAGATGATGTTGTAGGTGCGGCGGTAGCAGCAATGGGTTGTGGTGGTGGAGGACGCAGAGGTTGAGCAACCGGTTTTGCACTAGAAACTGGTTGTGAAGGAGGAGGCCTCGGAGCCGCCGCAACAGTATTCGTATTTGTTTTTTTTGGACTACCAAAAGGGTTCATCCAAGAAAAAGGACCTCCGCCTTTTACGCCTTTTAAATTATTGTATTTATTATTCATATATTATATATAATATTAATATTATTTAACATTTTCTTTTTCTTTTTCTTCTTTTGCATGTTTTTTTTCCACCCACTAATTCACTATATCCTAAAGTAGATAATGTTTCTGATGAATTATAACCACCTTTGTATGTTCGTTTTCTACCCTTAGAACATTTTCGTTTTTTATGATGGCTTTTACGACGACGCCCTCCTGAAATAGTATTTGTAGTAGCATCATTACCTCCAAAAAGATAATTCATCCATGTTTTTCCTTCTTTATGTTCTTCGGTAGCCATAATATAATATATAAATATATAAATATATTATATTATTTATTAATTATTTGTAACCGTATTTGTAGGAACACGGGGTTTAACGAATTTATTATAAAGAAACACTGCCGTTAAACCACCTAAAATTTCAACAATTATATATGGTAAAACATCTTGTTTTGCTAAGTTGCCTCCAGCATAAAGTGAAATAGCAACAGATGGATTAAAAGCCCCACCTGAAATAGGTCCTCCTAATAAAACAGCAATCGATAAAGCTGCGCCGATAGCCGCCCAATTTCCAGTTGAAACAATCGTAAATACTAAAAGTAATGTTCCTAAAAATTCTACTAAATATTTATTCATTATAATAATAATTAATAAAATATTATTATAAATTTATGTGGATATTATTATAAATTTTTATAAATTTATGAGTATATTATACTCCAACCATTTTGTGTAGGTTGATTTCCTAAAGAAAATAATAAATAATTAATATACTGCTGTCCCTGTCCGTTATTTTTCATCCAATTGTATATTCGACCTTGTGACCCAATCCGATTACGCGGAGCGCTAATAAGAATAGACGCACCTGTTCTAGAACCACTTCCTAAACCATAAGTAGGTGTTAATGATGGATAACCGATGGATTGACTATATGACATTATATAAACTACTAAATATTTTATTTTTTTATAAATTAATAATTTTGTCTTACAATAGAACCCCATGCACATATTCGGCCATTTGATAAACTAACGTTTTCGATTGCTCCTTTCTTTTTTGGTGCTACGCATCCACCAGAGCGAGCACGTCTTATTGTGCTTCTTGTTCCACTTGGGTAATAATTTTTGGTAGATATAGGAGCAGCATTTGGCAAATTTACTTTGTATGCGGTTTGTCCTACTGCGTTGCTTTTTAATGTATTTATATGTAAAGATGATTGTAGAGGAGGTATATAATTTGTATGAGACGAAATAGCAATCATTCTTCCGGATGAATTTATTTGATAACCTTGAGGGGTTGACAATTTACCTAAAGCTATTTGTTTGGCTAAATCACGCGTTTTTTCTGATGCTCTTAAATATTGATGTCGCGCATTTGTGTTCATATTTGCATAAACTGGTTCTTGCATAGGATAAAATTGTGGCGGAGTAGGTCGTTGACCAAATAAAATGCCATTATTATGATACGGGATTTGTGGCGGAGTTTGACTTGTGCTTAAAGGACCTGTAATAGGAGCGTTAACATAATTATTATAAGAAACAGATCCAATATTAACAGAAACGGCATATGGAGTTGTCATTTATATATACTTTATAAAATATTAGAAAAGAAAAACAAATCAGAGAGAACAAACAAATAGATTAAAATCGTTTAATAGATTTCAATTTAGATTGTGTAGAGTTTGATTGATCGCCACCATAACTATAATCATTAAAGTTTTTATTAACAGCTTGTTGTTTCAAAAACTTAATATAATCAGAACTATCGTATACATATTTAACATTGCATGCTGCTGCAGGAACATTTGTTAACAATTGTAATGAATTGTATGATACTGATGGCATACAAGAAACAGATACAGAACCAAAATGTGTCCTTAACCCTTTCATATTAGGGCGACTTTGAAAAGTTTGACAACTTCCACCACAAGAAAAATTCTCTCTACTCAATAAATCACCCGCATTATTGACTGCTCTAAATGGAGTAGTAATACTTTTTTTTAAATTATTACGTTTTAATTGACTAGGATAAGTTGTGTTCCATGAGTTCTTCAAAGCAAACCGAATATGTTCGTATTCAGGATATCGTTTATCAACTAACAGAGTTTGTTTAGGGATCCATCCTTGTATAGCACCACCAGAACTTTTGCTGTCAACGGCTAAAAAATTAAAAGCTACATTACTTCCACCCATAGTATTTGTATATCCAATAGATGGCATTATATATATAATAATATAAATAAAAAATTGTTAATAGATCTTTCATTATTATTATTTATTTCATCTTTTATTATTCAATCTTTATTCTAAACATAATATATATATAATAATGTCTTATATTTATACTATTATAGTAAGCGCTGTTTTATTGATATGTATTGATTTTATTTATTTGAATTTAATTAAAAACACATTTACAAAACAAATAGAACTAATTCAAAAAAATAAAATAAAAATAAACATTTATAGCGTAATATTATGTTATGTTTTTTTAGTATTTGCAATTAATTATTTTGTTCTTCAACCAAAAAAATCAATATGGAATGCATTTTTATTAGGTATTTGTATTTACGGTGTTTATGAAACAACAAATCTTGCTTTATTTTCTCAATGGTCTGTATATATTGCTATAATAGATACATTATGGGGAGGAACATTATTTGCGTTAACTACGTATATAACAAATAAATGTATAAATCTATAAACGTATAAATAATAATAATAACAAATAATAATTGTTATTGATAATAAATCATAAATGGGTAAAAATAGCATGAGATAATTAAAAATATAATATTTATATTTAAACTAAATGTATTAAAAGACATACTTAATAAACAGGCAATAACAACAAGACATATGTCATTAAATATACTATAATATCCCAATTCATTAGAATAACTTTTGAAAAAATCTAACATTCTATTGTATCCAACTGGCGAATTTGTAAATAATGTATAAAATAAAATATCATGACAAATTAACACACATATAGCTAGTCCAATAAAATACCAAATATAATATTTTGTAAATAAATAAGTATACAAAAAACGAGTAATAATAATAATAATAAATAATATTAATATATCTACTAATACTGCCGATAAATTAAATTCTTTATACCATTTTTTTAAATATAATGATTTTATTAAGCCGTGTGATACTAAAAAAATAAACATTAAATCGGTGTTTATACAACCATTTAATATAGCTAAATAATCTTTCGTATTGTTAAAATTATTTATGGGTTTAAATAACATAGTTAAATAAATATAATATAAAAAAATATAATAATTATTATACAATAGTTGAAAAATATTTATTTAACACAACGTTTAACATATTTAATTATATTTTAACATAATTTTATAAAACATATAAATACCAATTAAAGATAAAAAAAATATATATATTTGAAACAATGGATCATTAAACATAATGACTTCAGCATCTTTAGCTACACCATATTTTTTTGTTTGAAACCCTTCATTACATTTTGCATTAGTAGCGGGGTTTACATTATTTGAAAATGTGCATGGATCCATAGCACTAATATCCGTTGTAGTAACATAATTTGTTGCTACTGAGTGATTATTACTTGCATCAATCACTTCCATCGTAATTTCTTGACAAGGAGGAGATGATCCAGCTAAAAAAGAACTCATAATACTATATGGGTTTAAAACATTTAAATTTCCCATAGCTCCAGGGATTAATCCTTCAAATTCAGTAAAATCTTCTCCCATACCACTAGAAATAAAAGGAATATCTCCAGAAGGAACATTATTAATATAAAGATATCTATCTACTTGACAAGATGATTGACCACTCGGACACGAAGTGGGGCTACATTTTGCACCAGTTTGCAAAAAAAATTTATCTCCTAAAGGTCCTCCTGTAGTAGACGCTACCGGTGAACCACTTGCGCTTTTACCAGTAACTAATACTTCAACATAACCAATTAATCCAGTTATATCACTACCTATTGCATTTGGGTCACTACTCATTCCAATAGACGACGGCGAACTAATGTACTGATAATATGGATAAGATGGACCAAGTAAACTATTTTGAACCCCTTGTGGATTTGATAGTACCTCTTCAAATATAGACATTATATAAATATAATATAAATAATATTTAAAAATATATTATTTATGTATCATCATTTAATATTAACTACTACTAGTATTATTAGTCATATTAGAAGTATAATCTTTATTTGCTTGTATTAATGACTGAACTTGACCTTGTAATGTAGCTACATTGTTACTTAAATCGGTTATATTATTTATAACATTTGCTTTAGCAAATTTTTTACATATATATCCAGGATCAGAGGCACAAGAAGTTAATCCTTCTATAACATAATTTGCTAAAAGTAATTGATAAATTATTAATATAAGAAAAAATACAATTAATGTATATATAATTGGTAACATATATAAATATTATATTATTCTTTATTTTATTTCATAGTGTATAATATAAATGTCTTCTGCTGTATTTCCATTGGGAATGAATTCTATGCCTGCTTCAGGTTATAATCATAATAGCACTTATTATAATAAACAATATATTTCATGGAAAGGAACCGGTATAAATAAAAATCCAACAGGAATAGCTTCCGGACATATTCGCCCATTAACAAACAATGATCCGGGAAATGTATTTCAAACCGGGTTTGGATTACCAAGACCAATTAAACATTATAGAAAAGGAAAAAGTATACACAGTCAGTCGGTACAAGTCAATGATTTAAATCAGTCCAATGAGGGATCTATGGATGAAACAGGGTTAATCCATTATAACATGAATAGATATGTTAAATCAAGTAAAGGAACTTCTCTCGGTGAAGGGTTTGGAGGATCTGGTTTGTTAAATGATATGCAAGATAAACCAGGAGCATATATTACAACGTTAAATTCTTCTGATATAACGAACCACTGTAATGGAGTAGAAGTTGTTGTTAATTATTATCCAAATAAAACATATTTACAAGATAATCCAGAATTAAATACAACAAATCCTGTTTTATGTTGTAATAATGAAGTAAAAGCAAAACGCCGGGCAATTTATGCTAGTACAAACATAAAACAAAATTATTATACAACACATTCTCAATATTTGAAAAATAGATGCAAAACATATGATCAAAAATCATTTAATTTTGTTTCAAATGATACTGTAACAAACGGGTCAAATACATATTTAGCAAATTGTCAACCAAACGCACAATTATATTATGCAACTGAAATAGCTATTATAGAGAGAATAATAAATGTTATGTTAAATGAAAACGTATTAACACAAGAACAAGTAAACACATTTCAAATAACAACTATACAAGCATTTGATGAATGGTTAAATCAATTGCAAGAACCAACAAAAACCGCTGCTTTAAATATATTTGCAGTTTTTATTAATAACCCTTATACAGGAATTCCTTTTGCGGGTCCATCGAACCCGAAAGGTTGTCAATTAACCGTATATAAACCAAATAATTATCAGTATGCAAAACAAGGTGCCGTAGATAGTTCAACTCGAAATTTGAAATTAAAGGTTACTACTATTTCAACAAATGCCGCATCTTTGCAAAATTACAACAACACCGGTCAATTATTGATAAATGCAAATGATATATATGCAGGAAATTCTCCAAATTTCATAAACATGAATAAAAACAAATCACCCAGTTGTCAAACGTTAACACCTAATCCTTTTCAGAATAAAAAACGTTTTAGTTATAGTAACTTAAAAGAATATCAATTACCTAAATCAAATCCGGGAACATATAGATATTTTCCTGGTACAGTATTTAGTTCAAATCATTTTTCTCAATCGCCAAACACATATAATACCCATTAATTTTACATTAACTGGAAAAATTGAAACAAAAATAATACAATACTATGCTTTACAAACAACAATGACTGAATATAATAAACCATTTATTATTGACTTTTCTAATATCCGTGAAGAGAGACAAAAAATTAATAATAATGTTATTTACAATATTATTAAAAATAAAAATATAACTGAACTTAAAAAAAAATGCAATAAAAAAGAACTCAACCGCATTCTGAATGATTATGGAATTACTCTCGAAGAACTTATTGAAGAATGTAATAAAAATGAACTTCTTGCTAAAATGACTTCAGGTAGAGTATCTAAACTTGCTTCCAGACAAGGGTCTAATGATGAAGCTTATCAAATACAAGCATGTAATGACACTTCTAACAAATATCTTATAAATATTGATAAACTACCAAATGACGCTTCACGACCTTGTAAAGATGGAACTATTATTACTAAAGAACAATTTAAAAAAATATCAGATAAAAATTCTTGTTTAAAATCTTTTGATGCACAAATTACTGGCATTATGAAAGGATATTTATTTGCTAAAGTTGTTTATGGAAGTGGTGGACATCAGGATAATGTATTTGAAGAAGCATACACATTTTCCGATTGGGTTGAAAATTTCGGTGATCCTGAACTAATATATGTATTACTTATTGATACTGATCTTACAACAAAATTCAACCAATTAAAAATAAAAGCATCTGAACAAAAAAATTTATTGGTTGTTAATCATATCGAATTCCAACAATATATTATTGATAATTACTAATAATTACACCGACCGAAAAGAAAAATGAGACAAACTTTCTATAAAAAAATAAAAAATTTATCAATTTTTCTTTTTGGTGATGTAAAAGCAATTGATAAATTACTTGAAACATAGTTATAAAATATATAAGTAATAATTACAGTTTTGTCTCATTTTTATTTTCGGTCGGTGTAATATAAATTTATAAATTCATTATTATGTTTCCTATTATTTTATAAACCAACTCAAATGGAATTCTTTTTCTTGCGTATTCTTTTGACTCACGAAATTGTGGCAAAAATAAACTCCAATATTCATTCCTTTTTTTTTCTATTAACTCATTAAATCTTTTGCAAATTTCTTTTTGATCTTTTTCTGATAATTCTAATCCTGAAATTCTTATTGTTGCATAAGTTCTACTGCAATTTTTCGCAGGATAAATATAATCTTTATTATATTCTAATTTTATTCTTCCGTCCATTTTCCCACTATCTAAGGCATTCAACGTAATAAAAGTTTGTTGTTCTCCTTTTTTTAAACCTACGCCATCTACATGCCTTGTGATTTTTATAAGCTTTGGCACTTCTAAATTATAAATCTCTCCACCAATTATCCAGTCATTTTCTAAAGACATTTTAAATAATTTTTCTTCGCCAGATGGCATCATTATCCATTTTACATTTTGTTCACTTAATTTTTCTTTTGACAACTCAAAAGAAATTACTACAACAGTTGTAGATGTATCTTCAAATACGGTTTCTTCAAAATATTTAATTTTTAGTATTCTATAGTTTAACATAAATTCATTCCTACAATTACTATCTAATGTACGTGGAGAGAAGAAGAAACCTGCTGGAATAATTATTATACCTCCTTGACACTTTTTATTAATTAAAGATTTAATAAAACATTTATATAGATCATTTGTGTTGTATAAATCATAAATTTGCTTATTTTCACATTTATTTCTCGCCAAATATGGCGGATTTGTTATTACCCACGATCCCTCATAATTCGGTGGATCTATTAAAGTATCTCGTTTAATTATATCATGTCTTTTTGGTTCAATATCATAAGATTCTATATTTTTATTTTTTAATTTTTTGTTTAACCAATCTAACAAATCACCCTTTCCTGCAAAAGGTTCTATAATATGTTCAATATTTTCTGGAATTTCTAAACCATCCAATATATATTCGTTGTTCGTTGTATAAAATTGACCTTTATTCTTCTTATTTGTTTTTTTGTTTTGGCTCATTATTTCTTATATACATTATTTATTTATGTTCTTTATTCTCAATTTTTTATTATATATTTTATAAATGATTCTGAAGATTAGAAATAGTTTCATTGTCATCAGAAATACATTTTTTCAAAAAAATATTTGTTTTATTATATGGTAATTTGTGTTTGTCGCACCATGAAATACATTTTTGTATATTTGAATTTTGTATAAGATCTAATTTGTCTTGAACATTTTTGCTTTTTAATATATTAATAATATTATCTAATATTTCTATTTGTTTTTGACCAATTATTGTATTAATATCATTTAATTTCATATTAAAATAATAAGAAATATTATAATTTAAAATAGATAATATATTTGATTTATTAAGTTGTATTTTATATAAAAATTCTTGCAAAATGTTATAATTTGTTATGTTATTTGAAGTATTCGTAAAATTAAAACAAATAATATATTTTTCAAATGTCATTTTATTACTTATTTTTGATTTAATAATGTATACTTTATCATACAAAGAACATAACACAAAAAGAATATCAACAATTGGTTTATAAAAAATATGTGATATTTTTATTATAGATATTCCATTTGTATTTTGATTTTTCAATATAGTCATTAATATTTTAATAAAATAAGTAAAATAATCATTTAAATTATTTAAATCATTATTAATGATTAAATTAAAAAACATAATATCATAATTATTTTCATCTGTATTTAATTCATTATAACAAATATGTTGGTTTAATTCATTTTTATGAAATAAGTTGATACAATCTTTTATATCATTTTCATTTTCGTTTTCATTAATAATATGTAATGTTTTTATTGGTTGGTATTTATAATAATCAAAAATATTAAATGTTGTGCAAATTTCAAAAAAAATATAAAAAGAAAAATTATTTTTAAATATTTTTGTTTTTTGGAATTTTTCAAAAATAGAATTTAATGTATAATTCCCATTTTCTTTACAAATATTTGTTATAGCTTCTGTATTTTTTATATAATAATTTAAATAATTATGTGAAATACAAGTATTGTATGAGTTAGTGCTTGTTTCTATTGGACTTAAAAAAGTAGTATTTGTTTTTGGTAATGTATAATAACTCATTGTATAGTATTATACAGTATTATCTAATAGTATATTTATATTATTAATTTATAATTAATCTAATTTTCTTCTTCAATAATTAATTTTGTTTTTTTCTTTTTGGTTTCTTTTTCTTCTTTTGGTGCTTTTGGTGCTTTCGGTTCTTTTGGTGCTTTCGGTTCTTTTGGTGCTTTTTTAGGTATATTTATTTCTATTTCTTCTAATTTTGCAGGTGCAACCTCTTCTGCTTCTATAATTAACTTGGGTTTTTTAGCTTTTGTTTCTCTCGGTTTCTTTTCTTTAAGCACTTTTTTAGGTATATTTATTTCTATTTCTTCTAGTTCTGCAAGCGGTTCTGTTGCTTTTTCTTTATCTATAATCGGGTCATCAACCGCATCTGTTGCAGGAACAATAATTAATTTTTTTGCTAATTTTTTTATTTTAATAGGTTTAACCGTTTCACTTTGTATTTCTTTTTTTTTCTCAATTATTTTTTTTTCTTTTTCAATAGATTTTTTTACTTCTTTTAATAAGGTAGCTTCTTCATATTCGGATAAATCAATTTTGACCATTTCAGTATTTACATTTAATCTTTTTTTGTAAATAAAATATTTATTCAAAAATGATATACGTTTTTCATTTTCTGTCATATGTTGAGAATTTCCATAATTTTTTGATTGATATCTATCTTTGGTTATTTCTTCTTGCATACTTGTAAATAAATCATGAAATGAACCAGACCCATTTGAAAACCCAATCTCTTTCGCTTCTTCTTCGTTAAGCAATTCAAACCCATAATTGCGCATAACACGATCTAAATAATCAAAATTAACTAAATATTCAGATATTAATTGATTGATCGATTCTTGATATACATCAATTCTGTATCCAATAGAGCTAGAATTGTTTTCAAAATTTTCGTAATCATAACTTTTAACAATTTCCCATATTTTTTTATCATCTTCTATTATTTTTATACTATCTCCTTTTTCTATTTTTTTTAACTCATTAAATATTGCTTTTCCATCAAAACACGTTCCAATAAAATAACCGTGTAATTTTGTGCATTCTGCGACGTTTTTCATAAATCCTTTTAACATTTCTGCATTTTCAAAGAAATAATGTAATGCAAATTGACAAGAAGATATATGAAATCCTGCAACAGCTTTGTTGTATTGTTTAGAGACACCTACTCCAATTTTATCATCTTTCATTCCTACTCCAAAAACCATTTGAGATATTTTTTTTGATTTATCGGTTATCATTGCACTACCATCTTTAATGTTTAATGCACTATTTCCATGGACGAACAACGCATCCGGCATTCTTTTGTATTTTTTCTTTTCTCCTAAAAATCGAGCACATGACCCATCTAATCTATTTTCTAAATTATCACGCGACAAATCTATTCCAAATACAAAAGATAGTTTAGCGTTAATCCATTTAGATAAATCTCCTGCTTTTCCACAAGCATAATCGATAAGAATATCTCCTGGATTTGCTACAGCACAAATAAGTTTTTTTTTAACATATAAATTATGAAAATTTTTCATAAGAGATGTTTTGCATTTACCAGAAGGAGTATTATAATATTTATCTTCATTAACAGAAACGATTGGAATATTTTCTCCAGTACATAACATTTCTTCTTCAATACGTCCGCATGGTTGTATAGATTTCCAATTATCATTACATGTTTTATAAGAATTGCCAAATTCATTCTCTCCATTGCGTAATTTTGCCGTTTTATCATATCTTACACGTAAAGGAACCCACCTCCATCCATTCTCTCTATCTAAGTCATAACGAAACTCAACAATCATATTATTATCAAATACATCACCTTCTTCTGAAAACATTTTAAAAGACCCATCTCCATCAGGTTGTAATAAAATATTACATAATCCTGCATTTGGGTCATATGGTTCTGTAGGGTAAAATCGCATAGGCATATAATCGTTTTCTTTTGTTGGTTCAGGGAAGTGATCATCAATTAAATTTTGACAAGGGTTAACAAATCCATCTTTTGTTTGACTAAATCCACATCTTAATTCAATTTCTTTATATTGAGAATGTTGTGTACTACTCGTTGTAGAAATACCATCTTCATGTAAAGATTTAATTAAATCATCGCCATTACTCCCTTTTACAGTTGTAACAAGAAAATCAATTGTGTTATAATAAGGCGGTTTCCATTTAAAAGAATAACTCCAAGTGATTTTGGTTTCAGGTCCAGATTTGCCTATTTTTTCTGATCCAACACCAAATAAAGTGTGTGTAAATATAAGTCCATCAGTAGTATATTCAAACAATTCTTCTTTCTGTTTTTCTAAAATAGAACGACAACCTTGAAATATTGTTTCATCTCCAACAGGATAAAATCTTTTAACAGAAATATGAATAGGGGATAAAATTTCTTTTTTGGAAACTTCTGCTAGGGTCTCTTTAACTGTTTTTGAAGAAGAAGAAGAAGAAGAGGTTTTTCGTTTTTTATCTGTAGAAACATGAGTGTTCAAAATAGAAATAGAATTTACATTTTTTACAAAATCACTTAATAATTGATATCTAGACGGATTTTGCATATCAACTGTTTCAGAGATAAACAATTTATTTCTAACATCAACATTTTTGATATAATAAACATCAAACGCGGCATACAAATTAATAAACTGTCCGTGTTTATCATGTAAAATTAATTCGCCGTCTAAGAGAGAATTAAAGCAATCTTCATTAGATGTTTTAGCCCCAGTAAATATAATATCCATATTAGTATTGATAAGATAAATCTTGCCTTCTTTGGATACATACATTAAATGTCTTTCACCATCAGCTTTATCAGTAACAACAAAATCTTTGCGAATATTTGGAGCAGTAATGTTTTCGTCAAGTGGGGCAATATTAATTAATTGTAATGTAACCGAATTTGGACCTATAAAATATTTACTAGTAATGCGTGTTTTTGGGTCGAATTTATCTCTCCAAATCATTTTCATATAACTTTCTAAAACAATTCTTTGTTCTGAGTATGCTATAGGATAATTTGTTTTTTGTAGTCCAGATAAAATGATTTTAATAACTTTTCGCAAAGCATCTGTAATTTTTTGAGAAGTATTAAATTCTGTAAAAGGACCAATTCTGTTGTTATTAATTTCAATTTCAATTTCATACGTTTCTGGATTGTTAAAAACATTTGAGTCACTAATATTATAAACTAGTATAGAGGGTCCGCGATTTTCTCTCAAAAATTTATCAGGACTTCTGTTTCCATTTTTAACAATACTAATATCAATAATGAAAGGATAATCATCATGTTGAAAAGAAACTCTGTTTAAAAACCGAAATTGTTTTTTTTTTTCTTTCCAGTCAGAAATAATAGTATTTCTAACACCGGGTTTAACAGTTTCTTCTGTTTGATAAGAAACCCGAAAATTAAAATCATCTACATCTACAGGAAATACAGGAGTATCATTTATTTTACCTTTTTTTTTATTCATAAAATGAACAACAGATGGGTTGCTGTTATATATTGATTGAATATTGTTATGTTGGCAATAATCTTGAACATTATACAACCCTTTAACTTCTGTTCGAATATCCGAAACGCGTGTTTTGCCACTATTATCTAAAAATTCACAATTAATGCGTAAATAATATTCTCCAGAAGGGTCTCCTTTAATAACAAAATGGGATGATTTAAGTTTTTTAATAACGTTATCATAATCATTACGATTTAACGGTTTGATGCCTTTTGTGCCAAATTTTACTTCTAACTCATGATTAATAGAAGTATGATATGAATACGGGTTGATACTATAATATAAATCAATTAATTTATTTAATTTTTGTTGATTAACCGTTTTTGCATCAGATATTTTTTTTAAAGAAACCGGTTTTATTTCAGGTTCATCATCATCTTCTTCTTGTTCATCTTCTTCATAATTATATACTATATCTTTTGAAACGGGTTCTTCAGGATAATATTTTGACAACAATTCGCTTTTACCATATTTCTTGATGAGTTCAATAGGAGGTATATCTTCAGGAGTATGAGTACTACTAGGACTTTTTTCTTTTCGTTTTTCTTCTTTTTTCTGTAATAATTTTAATAGAATACCTTTTTTTTCTTTAAAAGGTAATGCATCAATTTTTTGTTTATCTTTTGAAGAAAAACTATCATAAAAATTTTTTAATTGAGGATTTAACAAAAGTTCAATTTCAAATTGTTGATCTTCTTTTTTGGAGATTTTAGTAATTTTCGTTTGGGTTTCTTCATCCAACGTTTTAAAAAATTCATTTAAAGAAGGAACCCCAAAATCAATTTCTTGTGATACAGCGCTCATTATAATATAATAATAATATATTTTTATATTATAGTTAGATCAATTTTATTTAAAATATTCAACAATTAGTTGATAAAGATCATTTTTGGTAAGTTTTTTTCCAGTTGTTTTGTTAATAGTATCAATTGCTAATTTATTACATATGAAATATAAATCAGACAATTTATAAGAAGAAATAGATTTAATAGGTTTGTTAACAGCATCTAATTCAATTTTGTATAATGTAGATCGTATGGTATGAATTGTATTTTCTGTAGCAATTTCATAACCATATTTGTTATTGTATTTGTTTTCAGGAGTTTCATAAATAGAATAAATAATATTTGTATCGTTCATAAAAAGTTCAATATATGTTTTTTTACTGACAAAAAAAATATTAATATTTTCAATTAAACATAAAGATAAAAATGTTTTAACATTAATTTTTTTATCATTAACTAAATTATTTTCAATATTAGTTAAAGTATCAAATTTATACATTTTGATAATTTTTTTATTCTCTCTAATCTTTTGTACATATTCAATTTTTAATTGTTTAGAGATTAAATCGGATTTTTTCATAGTTTCATAATGAAATTCTCCTTTAGAGAGAATAAAAAAACACCAAAACAAACTGTCTTCAAATGGCGGGTATTCTACGGTTTTCGCTGCATAATGCGGTGGATTTGCGCTAAGAATTCCATCTTTTTTCGCAGCGTAATGAGGTAAAATGTCCGCCAGGGACGGCGGCGGTTCAGTTGGCAAATTGGCTGCATTCTGCTGCGGAGGGACAATCGAAGGTTCTTTATTTTTCGCGGCATTATGCGGAGAAATACGCACTGGTTGCATATTATTTTCGTATAACATATATTTACTTAATTCATAAAACATTTAAATATATATTATATATTATTTACTACTTGATAATGTCTTTATATCTTTTGAAAAATATGTATTCCTATAATCTTCTTTTTGTTTCTCAATAGTATTTAAATTTTTTTCTTGTGTGTTTACATAATTTACATAACAATCCAATTCATTTATTATTTCTTCTTTTATTTCTGTTAAATTTACATGAACTCCATATTTGTTTTCATTTAACGTTATTTTTGGGTCTTTGTTTAATATTCTCAATACTTCTATTTGATTAAACTTGTTCATGTTTTCTATTGAATTTCTTATACAATTTAAATATTCATCTTTGTTTATTGTACTTTCTGATAACATATTTATAATAAAAAAATGTTTTTAATATTGAATTAATATAATTATTGTCATAAATACATTGTTATAAATACATTTTCATAAATACATTATTTTATTATAAAAAACTTATACGAGGCTTATTTGTAATTTCTTTTTTTTCAATAAGTTCTCCAATAACAGAAATATATTTATCATTTAATTCGAACCTTTGACCTATTACTTTAATGTTTATACTATCTTCTTCTTTTATTTCTGAAAAATAATCCATATTATAATGATGATCTTTTGCTACAAATACAACAATAGGAGACGGAACCATGTTTGAACTTTCTGCTCTTATACCTGCTTTCGTAATATTCTTTGCCGTACAAACAATAATCATTCCTTCTACTGGAAAACATACTTCACACTCAAATACCACTTCAAATAATATATTATTGCCTCTTTCTATCAAACCACTTGAGTATGTTATAATTTTAGTGGATCCAGGTTTTACAAAACCTTCTACTACACATTTTCCTTCAAATTGTACTTTTACATTTTCTTCAATTGTTTGAGCCAAATTTTTACCAATAGCTGTAATTGGTAATATTATTTTTCGGTTTATTAAACATCTAGAATAAATTGGTTGAATGGTTTTCTCTCTTTTTTGCCATGGTTTTGTTGGTTTTGCTACTTTTAATTCCATAATTATTATATATTATTATATATAATTATTTATATCAATTTTATTAATTATGAATTGTATAAATTTTATACCATATAGCTAATTCGGGTGTTAAAAACCATCGTTTATCTTCTTTTTTTATTTTATCATAATGTCTCAAAAGTATTTCTGTAATTATACATAATTCTATACTACCTGTCACTTTTGTTACATTTCCTTCTGCATCTTTTTGTTGTTTTGTATTTTCAGTTGTATATTTTTCTTCTCCTATTATTTTGTTCAACTTTTTAATTATATTTGATTTTCCAGATTCATCGCATCTTGCTCCTGTATCACGTTTTGATGTCATATCTTTTGTTTTAAATACTAAATAATTTGTTTTTTTTCCATAACCAATAAATCCTGTAATTGTATTATAATTTTTTAAATTATCATATGATAAATAATCTTTTACTTCTTTTGTAGAAGCAATATCTTTTCCTGTATCTGTGTCCATTTCAACCCATTGATGCACCGGGTCTTCATCTTTTTTCTTTTTATTTATGTTATCTAATATCATAATTACTCTTTTTTTTAAATTATACATAATAAATATATTATATGTTAGTTTACGAATAGTTGTTGTTATTGTATTTATATGTATATAATTTTTTATGTGAAACTCTATACTATCCTCTTTTATGTCTTGTAATGAATATATATAATTCATTAATTCTATTTTATCTTCAAATAATAACATTTCTATCATATGTTCAATTATGTATAGAATAATATTTTCGCGCACATCAGGAAAATCTGTTACCAGCCTTTTTAAAGATATTCCGCAATGTTTATACCAGTTATCATCTTTTACCTCTGCTACTTTTGTTTTTTTAGAATATTCTTTCATTAATTGAATATTTTCTTGCATATCTATAATTATTTGTTGACTTTTTGTATATAATTTCTCTCCATCTTCTTTTTGTAGATCTATTTCTATAGCATGATATTTTTGTTGCATTAATTTTGGGTTTATGTCAAATTTTATCATACTATGGTTGTAATCTATTGGAACAGATCTTTCAAATATAGATGCATTTTTATCTCTTAATTCCAGCGGTTGAAACATATAATATTCACCAATATTGATTAATCTTCCATTTCGGCCATATTTATCTACAATAAACTCATTTTCATCATCAATTAATTGCGATAATGCTCCGTAGATTTGTACTATAGGATATTCTTTTTGAACGCGAACCGATTTTATTAATATATCTTTTTTATAAAAAAAACTTTCTTTAAAAAGCATTCGTATTCTTTGCATAATTTTTTCAGAATTAATAGCAATAAATTTTTCATTATAAGTATCTTCGTTTAAATTATCTTCATCAATTTCTTTATAAGGACGATATGTGTAATCGCATTTTGACATATAATCGCAAGCAGGTGAAAAAGGGGCATCACCTATTTGAAAATTATTAATAACTTGATGATTGGATAAAATTTGAGTAATTGGTTCTGTAAGAGTTGCATTTATTTTTTCTTGTGTAAAATTTGTTTGTTCGGAATTAATAACACAATCTACCGCCGTTTCTTTTAATATTCTTGTAATTTTTCCTATTTGGATGGCTTTAAATTCAGCTACTCGATAAATATATAAATCAGCAGATTCTTCTTTATTATCCTCCAAAATAGTTCCATGCATAAATATTTGGACGTTTCTTTTTTCAAATGGTAAATCTTTATGGGAGAAATTTCTTATTGCACGCCCTATTACCTGTTCAGGTCTATTTGTATTATACCATGGATCTAAAAAATGAACTTGACGTATATATTTAAAATCAATTCCTTCTGATCCTGCTCTAGAAATAAGCACTACTTTTACTTTGTTTCCTTCAACATTATTTGCATTTGTTAAACCTTTTACTTCATACTCATTGTCTGGCGATAATCTTGTCTCTCCTGTTATCATTGCGTATCTTGCTGGCATAAAATCGGTTTTTTTATCTTTGGGAGGGGTCATTGTTCTTACATCGACTAATTCTGTTGGTTGTTTTTTAAATAATGGTTTGACTTCTTTACCATATCTGGTAAAACCAAATTCTTCTAATGCTAAGGCCATTGGAATTAAACCGCTGTCAATATATTGAGAATAAATTAAAACAATTCCTTCTGAAACAACGTTTTCTTCTTTATTATATATTTTATTTAATATCGTTTTTATTTTTGAACTATATTTGCCGATATTTTTATAAGAAAATATTTTTCCATGATTATCTAAGGTTGTTTGTTTGTATTCAAACTCCCCTTTTTGAGGAGGATTTTTATTATCAATAAAAGTCATCATTCTTTCAAGCCCTTGACGTCCTGTTAAACTGTTTGGGTCTATGGCGGTTTTTATTCTTGGACTAACTGATGGTGATGGCGTGTTCTCTCCACCAGATAGTTTTTTTTCACATTCTTTTGTTATTTTATTTCGTTTACTCCCTTTCGGACAATTTTTTAATTTTGTTTTTAATTTTTCTGCAATATCTACATTTTCATCTTCACTATCACTTTCAATTATAATGTTTGCTTTCGGTTTAAAGTCCGCTGGTTTTTTATCTAGTTTTTTTTCACATTCTTTTGTTATTTTATTTCGTCTAGTCCCTTTTGGGCAATTTTTTAATTTTGTGATTATTTTTTCTTCTGCTGCATCTGGCGCATCTTGTGCATTTAATTCTTCTTCATCATCTGATTCAATAATTAATTTTGTTTTTATTTTTTCACATTCTTTTGTTATTTTATTTCGTTTACTCCCTTTCGGACAATTTTTTAATTTTGTTTTTAATTTTTCTGCAATATCTACATTTTCATCTTCACTATCACTTTCAATTATAATGTCTGCTTTCGGTTTAAAGTCTGCTGGTTTTTCATCTAGTTCTTTTTCTGTAACATCTTTTAATAATCCAGGAAGTTCTTCTATTATTGTAGGTGTTGTAGATTGTTCTGAAAAACGATCACTTAACCGTTCCGAATAATGTTCTTTAGGTATAGTTTGTAATACTTCTCTCAATTTTGTATGCGGATAAGATATAATAAGAGATTCTATTGGATTTTTTAATAATGTATAACCAAAAGAGTCCATGTTTTCAAAACTGGGCATCTCTCTAAATTCACCTGTTTTAGTTGTAATAGAAAAATTTTTATGTCTTAAATGATAAATAATATATCTATAAGCACAATATTGACATTCTCCACAATTTTCACAACCACCAATGGTTGTCAAAAACAACGGTAAAATGCGTTTACGTTCAAGTTTTGGTATTTTCTTTAAGTTCATTTGGTATAATGGATATTGTATTCTCTCGAATGAATTTTCTGGATCAAACTCATTTGGATTTATTCTATAAGGAAATGTATATGGATTTTCTCCACGAACAAACGAAATATATCCGGTTGCTTTTCGAATTAACAATTCTTCACCATCTTTTTTAAATTCGCCTTTTTTATCAAATACATCTTTCACTTCAATTTTACCTCGTTTATCATTCGTATTCATTAAATTCAATAACCAAACTATTTCTGTAAAATTGTTATACATCGGAGTTGCAGAGAGAAGCAAAAACCTCATATTACTACATGCTTTTACGAGCATTTCTAAATTAACCGCTACCTTTTTGTTCTCATTATCATCTGCTTTGCGAATATTATGAACTTCATCAATAACAACACATCGATTGTCAAATTCGCGTTTTAATCTGCGTATTATTTTAGAATTTAATTCTGCTTTTACTTCTTTCAACATTTGAATTTTTGTTTTTTTGTCAGGGTTTTCTTTCATTTGTAAAAATTTTTGTTTTTCAGTTTCATCATAATTCATTGTTTTAATAATATAATTTGCAAATTGTCCATAGCCAAGAAAAATATAATAATGATTAATTAAGTTTTTTATTTGACTAATTACTTTTTCTTTTGGAAAATTTTTCATATTTGTAGGATTTATTTCTTTTAATAACTTATTTCCTATACATGATTTAATATTCCATATTCCATCGATTAATTGCAATTTTCTCTCATCAAATAATTGTAACTTAAAATTGTCTTGTACGTTTTCAGAAGCTACAATTATTATTCTTTTACTTAAACTTGTTTGTTTCATATAATCTCTCATTTCTTCGCATACTCCTATAGCACTGCATGTTTTACCTGTGCCTAATCCGTGAAATAACAATAAACTACTATATGGGGTTTGAAAGGATAAAAAGTTTTTCACAAATGCTTGATGTGGGCTCAATTCAAAATCCGCATTGGCTAACATATCAGCATGCTCTTTAATATTATAAATTTTACCATCATACTTTGTTTCATTAAATTCTTTTTTTTCGGCAATTTTAATATTAAATAACGGATCATTTAAATTAGGATATAAATGAACATTTTCTTCATTATGTTCTTCTAAATAATTTCTCTCTAATAATTCTTTTTTCAATAAAAATTTATTGCATTCTTTTGAATATCTGTCATTTTCACAATGAAATGTACCGTACATATCTTTCAAATTGTCATCTGATACAACAAGAGAAGATTTATCTTCTACTGATAAAGATTGTAATGAGGATACTGGTAAAGAGGATACTGGTAAAGAGGCATCCGATTTAGATGCTGATTGTATACTATTTTCTTCAGAAGAAGGTTCTATCATAATCTATATATTATGGATATAATGTATATTCGTTTAATACTGTATAAATATTTTTAATTAATTCTTTTTTTTCCAAATTATAAGGTCTAATAGATGTTAAACATTCATCGATTGTTTTCCATTCTATTTTGCTAACTTCATTTATTTGAAAATTGTTCAAATTTACATCACCATTTTTAATACACGCTAGAAAATATTTATGTTTGTATGATTTATGATTTGTTCCTATAAATATTTCTTCAAATGGAACAATATTTTCAACTATTTTTAAATTCGAAGAAGAAATTCCGGTTTCTTCTTCAAACTCTCTTAAAGCACAATCTAAATCTTTTTCTTTATAATTGCGCCGACCTTTTGGAAATTCCCATTCCGTTTCTTCCCAATTTGTTTCACTTCTCTCTATTAATTCATTTAAATAAATAATATTATCATTTGAATTTATTCCTGAAATGATTGTTTTCATTTTTTTTTGAGACATCATTTCTTCATTTTTATATTGTGAATTAGTTATTTCGCCCCACATATTTTTCCATAATTCTTCAAATGACGTAGTTAGTATATTATTTTTTTCTTCTATAGACATTTCATTAATAATATTTTGTAATTGATAAATGTTATATGGAGAATATTTGCCTCTAATAAAATCAATGTATCCAAAACTATTTTTTCGTCTAATCATAAGAAATTGCAACCCATTATCTGTATGTTTAAACACAATCATTCCATAACTTATAATAGGTAATTTACATTGATGAAAACTATGTCCGGATTTGCCACAATTATTGCATATGTTATTCATTATATTATTATTTTCATTTATCTTTAATATATAAAGTAAAAATGATAAAATTTTATGATACAGTAAAATAATAATGTCTTCAATGTATTTAGATCCAAAAATTTGGGGTCCACATTATTGGTTTTTTTTACATACAGTAACAATGACGTATCCGCATTATCCAAATGGAATAACAAAAAAAAAATATTACGAATTCATACATAATTTGCCATTATTTCTTCCTGTAGAAAACATATCACGTGAATTTAGTAAATTACTTGATAAATATCCGGTAACTCCTTATTTAGATAATAGAACTTCTTTTATAAAATGGATGCATTTTATACATAATAAAATAAATGAACAATTAGAGAAACCAACCATTTCTTTAAATACTTTTTTGAATAATTATTACAACAAATATAAAACAAATAGTGAAAAAATTATTCAATATTACAAAATATTGAATAAAATAATTTATTGTAGTATTCTTTTTGTTTTAATTTTTGTAATATATTATTTATACAATAAATAAAATATACATTACATAATAAATAAAATATACATTATATATAAGCTTATGTCAAAAAACGGAGGAAAAGTTTTAGCTTCGGGTGGGTTTGGCTGCGTATTTTCACCTGTACTAAAATGCAAAAATGCTTCTAAAAGAGAAAAAAACAAAGTATCGAAATTAATGAAAAAAAAATATGCAATAGAAGAATATAATGAAATAATAAGTATTCAAAAAAAAGTAGAAAAAATACATAATTATAAAAAATATTTTCTTGTAAATAATATTAATTTATGTTCTCCTGCAAAATTAACCCAATCAGATTTAAAATCATTTAAAAAAAAATGCAACGTGTTCTCTAGTGACAATATTACTAGAAAAAATATTAACAAACATTTAGATAAATTTTATATATTAAATATGCCAAATGGAGGATTACCTATAGATGATTATGTATATGCAAATATATATAATTCTAAAAAATTAATAAACTTAAACAAACATTTAAAAGAATTATTAAAAAATGGCATTATGGAAATGAATAAATTATTTATTTTTCACTGTGATATTAAGGAGTCTAATGTATTAATTAAAGATGATACCGATAATAATAATGATAATAATAATGATAATAATAATGATAATAATAATGATAATAATAATGATAATAATAATGATAATAATAATTATAATAATAATGATAGTAAAAGTGAACCATTAACACGTTTGATTGATTGGGGATTATCTACTTCATACACTCCTTTTCAAAATAATATTATTCCAAAAACATGGAAAAACAGACCTTTACAGTTTAATGTTCCATTTTCTGTAATACTTTTTACTGATTTATTTTCTGAAAAATATGAAGAATTTATAGCAACAAAAACAAATGAAGATCAATTAAAATCATTTGTATTAAATTATATTAAATTATGGATTAAAGAGAGAGGAAATGGACACTTTAGTTTTATAAATGACGTATTATCAATAGTATTTAAAGAAAAATATAACAGCACAACAATTGTAGAAAAAAAAGAATTAACCATGAATTATGTAGCAAATTATATTATTGTTATTTTAAAAAAATTTAATAAAAAAAAAAGCATTAAAGATAATTTATTGAAATATTTAGATGAAGTTTTTATAAAAAATGTAGATATTTACGGATTTGTTTTTCTTTATTTTTCATTATTAGAGTTATTGCATAATAATTTTCATAATTTAAATGATAATCAAATAAAATTGTTTGAAACAATAAAAAATATTTTTATAGATTATTTGTTTTTACCAAAAACAGTAACAATTCACGTAAAAGAATTATTAGTACAATTAGATAAAATAGATGATTATTTACAAGAAAACATTGACATAACAGCGAGCGGTGTTAAAATATCTAATAAAATCTCAAATAAATTAACAAAATTTAGGAAATATAAAAAAACGAATACTGCTTCAAATTTTAATTATAAGTTTTCTAAGTTTTTTAAATTAAAAAAAACTCGTAATAAAAATAATATATACAACTAATATATAATGAATCTCATGAGTAAAGAATTCTGGAAAAGGCTTTGCACTCCAGCAAAAATATATATGGCTATTGCAGTAATTGCTTCTATCATATTTTTACTTAACGGTATAGCAATGGTTACAATTGTTATGAAGTTGTTATTTGCTACTATTTGGACGTTCATTTTAGATTGGTTATGCAAAAAAGGGTATACATCGTTGTCATGGTTCTTAGTATTATTGCCTTATATTATTATTGCTTTAGCTGTATTTGAAGTATATCATATATCTGAAGAACATAAACAAATTTTAAGAAACTTACAATTACAGGGAGCTTATGGACAAGAGCCTTTTACCGAAAACATGGGAGCCCCACACAGTTCTGCTCCAAAAAAGCCGATGCCTATGCCTATGCCTCCTATGAAAAAGAAATAAAAACGTAAGAAAGGAATATAATGTATTATATTTATATAAATTAAATATAATGCGATTAGAAATATTTATACTTGGATTAACCGCTTTTTTTGTATATAACGCGTACACAGATGGAAAATACACAAAAATGTTTATGTCATTTAAAAAATATTATAAAATGATTTTTTATGGAGTTTTAGGTGTGGGAGTGTATTTATTATTAATGAGAAATCCAGACCAAGCAAGAAATATGTTATTATACGCAAACAATTGTGTTAAATATATGCCGATAGATAAATCTTCAATGGACATGTTAAGTCCAATTATAGATTTTACTTCTGTAAATGAAAATAGTTCTTTTATGGAGGCTGTCAATGATATAGAAAATCCCCGGCGTTTTTATGAAGAAGCAAAAGTATTCGGAACACCCAAAAATGTAAAAAGATCTGTAAGTGAAACAAAAAAGAAATATGTTGCGGCAAATCAAAATTGGGTATGCGGTCATTGCAGTTCTCAGTTAGACCATACGTATGAAATTGACCATAAAATCCGTCTAGAATATGGTGGAGGAAATGATGTTCAAAATTTAATTGCTTTATGTAGAAATTGTCACGGAAAAAAAACAGCAAATGAAAACATGTAATTGATAATAAAGTATAAATATTATAATAATAATAATATTATAATATATGTCAACATCAATACCATCTCCAAACTCATTAAGTACAAATGCACAAAAAGAGTTACTTTCAGGAATATTAATTTTTATTTTTGTAATATTTAGTATCATATCTATTTTCAAAATTATTACAGATGGCAGTTTTTTACAATTTTTACAAACAGAAAAACACCAAAAAATATTGTATATATTATCTTTTTTTATTATATTTGTTTTAATTATTGTTTTAATTTTTATTATATTTAAAGACAATTCCGCAAATACTTCTGGAATAGAAACAAACTTATTTATAACATTATTTGTCATTTTAATTGTTTTGTTATTAATCAAAATATTTTTTTTAGAAAGTGATACAGAATTAGGTATGTTTTTAAGATCAGCTCAAATAAAAAACACTTTTTTTGTTATATTGTATACTATATTTTTAATACTTTTTTTTGGATTAACCTCCCCAAGTATAATTAATAATTATGCAAGATTAATATTGCTTACTACTATGATTGGAGGGGCGTTTTTATTTTATATAGCATTAAAAACAAATTTTACAAATGATTTTGAAATAAGATATGAACGAATAAAAACAATAATCATCTTTTTTTGTTTAATTGCTGTTTTATTAATATATTATATTGTAAATCCTGGAGGATATATAACAAAATTATTAGGCCCTTCTTTTGTTTTCACTATAGTTATTATTGTGTTCGCCTTTTTATATTTAATAACTATAATAACATTATCTGATGAACAAGTAGTAGATAATAAAACAAAAGTAAGTAGCGCTTTATCCGGTTTTAGTAGTATATCAACTTACGGTGTATTTTTATTTTTTTCGTTTATTATTGCGATGGTTACAATTATTATAGTAAATCCAAATAATTTTTTTAATAACATGAGTAATTTTTGTGTTGTTATGGTTATTTCATTAATTATTATTATTATATGGTGCAGTTTGATTGGATTTACGTTGTTTCCAGAATCATATGATAATTCTATAACAGACATTAATAAATTAAATTTAACAGGAAGAGCATTACTTATATTGTTTGGAATGATTATGGTTGCTATGTTAGTAACATTAATAGTATATTATACGAGTCATTATGCGGGAGAATCAAATATTATAAGTATTATATTGAATGGGCTCATTTTATTAGCTATGGTTGGTTTAATTTATAAAACAATAATGGTTAAATTGCCTGCTGGAAACAACAAAAAAAATGCATTTTTCTCTTTAATAACAAATTTTATATTTTATTTGCCTTGTCTTTTTACAGATGGGTTTGAAATGTTATTAAAAAATGTGTTTTATCCACTTGGTAATGCGGTCAAAGATCAATACAATAGCACATCATATACTTATGTATTAATATTGATTTTTTCTATTTTGGGGCTTATTGTGTATTATGTGGTACCTTCGATTGTAAACATTTTGGTGGTTCAAGGAGGTAAGCAGTTAGTAAATGCGCCTGTCTACACAAACACGGTGTATTCCTTAGGTAATTCAGAACAATTAAATGGTATAACTAGTCTGCCATACCAATATGCTATATCCTTTTGGGTATATTTAGATGGAGCTGGACCAAACATGAACGAGTCTTATGATACATATACATCATTATTAAACTTTGGAGGGAAACCAAATGTATTATATAATGGTAAGCATAACACATTAATTGTGACTATGGAAATAAAACATTTAAAACAAGTAACAACAAATCAATTTACAGATTTTGACGATAATGGTAGTAAAATAGTATATAAAAACAGCAAAATGTTTCTGCAAAAATGGAATAATATTATATTAAATTACAACAAAGGGTTTTTAGATGTATTTTTAAATGGTGAATTAGTAAAAACAGATATAGGAGTGCCTCATTACAAAGTAGAAAATTTAACTATAGGTAAACAAGGAGGAATAGAAGGGGGTATATGTAATGTTATATATTTTAGACGTGCTTTAAATTACTCTCATATATATTATTTGTACCATTTATGTAAAAATCGCACACCTCCTTTGTTGAATGAGTCAAATGAAACGATAACAAATGAAGACTTGCAATTAGTAAAGTCATCCATAAAATCGGTTACATCAACATAAAACATAGTTGTTATAAATAATTATTTAATGAAAAAAATTCTAGATCTATATTATAATGAGTCCATTAACTATTATTATAATAATAATAATACTTGTTTTAATATATTTTTTCTTAAGATTTCTTTTTGTAGATAAATATACTCTACAAACTATGCAAAATGCTCAAACTGCTTCCACTATTAATGCTAGTTCTTTAGCAACAAATGGGTCAACCGTTCCATCTAGTAATTTTACATATTCTATATGGTTTTACATTAATAGTTGGAATTATCGTTATGGTGAAAAAAAAGTTATATTTGGACGAATGGGGGCACAAAGCACTTCTTCTAGTGGAACATCTGTTGCTGGATTAAGCGGAATAGACCCTTGTCCCGCAGTTGTATTAGAGCCGGTTGAAAATAATGTATCAGTTTCTTTAGGGTGTTATCCAGGTTTATCTGAAGAACCATCTTCTTCTTCAACATCTTCTTCAACAACTGTGAATACGGTCGTTCATACTTGTTCTGTTGCAAATGTTCCTGTGCAATCATGGGTTAATTTATTAGTAAGTGTTTACGGTAGATCGATGGATGTATACATTGATGGTAAATTAGTCAAAACTTGTTTGTTACCTGGAATAGCAGCAATAAATAATAATGCAAATATTCATGTAACTCCAAATGGCGGGTTTGACGGATACACTGCAAAATTACAATATTATCCGAATGCAACAAATCCACAACAAGCGTGGAATATTTATTCACAAGGATATACAAATTGGTTATCTAGTATATTTGGACCTTATCAAGTGCAAATATCTTTAATAGAAAACGGAAATGTGCAAAATAGTGTAACAATTTAACATAGATAATGAAATATAGATAATTAAATATGAATATGAATATAACTAGAATTTTTCTTATTTATTTAATATATGAATAGTGCATTTAATTCATTTTCAACCAGTAAAACAAGTTTTAACAGTAGTGATTTTTTAAAATCAAATAGTTTAGTAGCAAAATTTGCTTTTTTAATTTTAGTTATATTTGGATTTATTATAGTATTAAGAATAGGTATTACTGTATTATCTTTCGTTTTTGCTCCAAATGAGTCTCCTCACTTGATTAATGGAATGGTAAATGCTTCACAAATGCTTGTTTTTCCACAAGACCCTAGTTCAAATGGAGCTAAAACAATTTATAGATCTGTAAATGCTTCTGATGGGATTGAATTTACTTGGTCTATATGGATTAATATTGAAGATATTACGTTTAGTTCAAATCGTCAATACAGACATATATTTAGCAAAGGTAATCAAAGTAATAATTCAGAAACTCATGGAATAATGTTTCCAAATAATGCTCCAGGTTTATATATTAAGCCAAATTCAAATGATTTAGTTGTTATTATGAACACTTTTAACGTTATTAATGAAGAATTGATTATTTCAGATATTCCTTTAAACAAATGGGTAAATGTTATTATTCGTTGTCAAAATACAACCTTAGATGTATACATTAATGGAACTATTACACGTAGTATTAATTTGGTAGGAGTTCCAAAACAAAATTATGGAGATGTATATGTTGCTTTAAATGGTGGATTTAATGGTAATATTTCAAATTTATGGTATTTTAATTATGCGTTAGGCACAACCGCTATTCAAAATTTGGTGCAAAAAGGTCCTAATACAACTTTAGTCAATGGAACCAAAGGAGGCTCTAATGTTTCAAATTATTTATCATTAAGATGGTTTATACACGGAACAAATTATTAAACAAAATATTATAATATAATATAATTTATATAATTTATATTATATAATATAGAATGTCTTCTTCTTCTATAAATTATTTACCTACACAAAACAACGTTTCATCCAGAAATCAAAGTAGTTGTACATATATTTCACCTACTACAAATGATAACGTATACAATCCATTAACAAATCAAACGATGTCTTTAGTTGACGCAAACAATCAAACACAAATGTTTAACAAAGCAAATATTTTACAATATAAAGCAAATAGTTCTTCTATAACAAAAAATCAACAATATGCGCAAATATGCAAAGGGTTTGGTCCAAACAGAACAAAAGCGTATGCAAACAACCCTTGTAAAAATCAAACCATTATAAACCCTAGTTGTTATTTAACGACTTGTTCTGATGTTCCTGGTAAACAAGAATACTTATGTTTTAATAAAAAAATGCTTTTAAAACCATGGTTTCCATCTGTAAAACGTAAAATGACAAATAGTGCAAATAAGTTTCCCATTAATTATAAAGGGTTTACCATTGCCGTAAAACCTACTCCGCCTACGTTGTTTTTTATTAATGATATAAGTAATATTGTTTCTTTAAACTGGGAAATATTTGCAAGCGATTGTTTACCCATTACAGATTTTAATATATATCAAAACAATGTATTCATTCAAAAAGTATCATCAGAAGTAACCACTTTTTCAATAAATATTTCATCTACATCTAAAATAATGCATTTTTTTTATGTAACATCTGTAAGCGATTATATTGAGTCTTCTCCATCAAATATTATTCGTATTGCATAATATAATGTAATTAATTTCTTAAATTAGGGTTAATACATAGTTCATTTGTAGGAAAAATATCGCCCGACATACATTGTTCGTTTGTTCCTACTTGAGCACAAGAACGGAACCCTCTATCTTGTCCTACATAACACCATGCGCTTTTTCCTGTGCTGTTGACGGTGCTTTGTGCAGAAGATGCTTCATAACCGGAAGGAGAAGGCGACTGAGAACGAGATGAGGATGCTGAGGTGGGGAATGGTTGTGACTGTGACTGAGAACTGGAAGAATTCAACGTATTGTTTAATGCGTTTTGTTGAGTGGGTTGAGTAGATTGTTGTTGTTGATTTGACGGCGAGGTTTGTTGTATATTTTGAGAACTTAAAGAACTAGAGGTATCATTAGGACTAACTTCATCTTGAATAACAGTTAAACCAGTGTCTAGAACATCGGCAGTTCCTCCAATAACATCTTTAGCTACTCCGGCAGTGCCAGCAATCGTTTTTCCGAAAAACAATGCAAATATCCCAAATATTTTTTTCAATCCAGAATCCATATCTAAAGTTATATTTTGAATTCCGGAGGAAAAATAAGTAATAAAATTAAATATAAAAAATATAGCAACAAAAACAATTCCAACCAAAGCCCATGTGCTGAAATTAGTACTACTACTTGTAATATTTTGCATAAATCCCGTATTTTGACTAACAGTAGGCGGTTCTTCTATGTTCATTTTATCTGTATTTTCCATTATAATAAAAATAAATATTAATTTTATTATAAACACGCAAATTTATGTAAATGTTAATAAATATAAAAGTTGGTTCATATCTCCTAAAATAGTATCACGAATGTTGTATAAGTCTGTATTAGACATTTGTTTCATTGTTTGATTATTATTTAAACTAACTAAATAATTTTTAAATCGTTCAATTTCTTTTTTGAAACTTTCTGTAGAATTCAAATCAATTAATTTTATCTTTTTTGTATTAGTTAGATTTATTCTAGTATTTGTTTTTCCTAAAAGTATTTCAATAAAACTATCCATATTTGTGTTTAATTTTGCATACAAATCATCTGTAGCTTTATGTGCTGCAAAACTATGTGTTTTCCAATGAAACAATTTAATCATCAATAACATTTCTAAAAATGTAACAGTAATTTCTTTTTCAAAATGATTATAAGAACTTGTTTTTATTGTTTTATTATTATTTTTACGTGTTTTTTTATAAATATTTTTTTTGTTTTGTGTCATATTTTATAATTTATATAAATATTATAATAAAAATTTATTTCTAAATTCGTGGTATAAATGTCTCGCCAAATGTATTCATAGTTTCTAATTTTGCAATCGTTTTTTCTAAATTGAAAGATTTTACATCTTTAAATAAATAATCAGTATTTGGAGACTCTTCATTTTTTTTTATTTGAAAATAAATAAAATTTATTTTATTCAAAATATTTTTTACAATTTCTTTTTGTGAATTTCTAATAATCTCTTCTTCATTTGTTATATTTTCACATAATATAGAAATAGCAAAATAAAGTATATTTTTTCTTTTCTTAGAACATCCTTTAGTGTATTTTATTGTAAACATAGTGAACAATGAGTCCATTATTTTTTGCAAAATTTTGGATCTTTTTTTTGCTTCAAAAAAAAATAAATCCCATACAATCCAAATTATATCCATTTGCAATTTACTATCTACTTTTTTAAATGGTCTTCTTTGACATAAAAGTTGTTCTTTGTTTTGTTTGCATATATTTTCATATTCGATAATCCATTCAATCCAATAACAGGCTTCCATAACATTTTTGCATTCATCTGATACATTATAAGCGATTTCATTTATAGCAGGAATTAATTCCTTTGGATCCGTTTCTTTAAGTATGTTTTCGGCATATTTATTATTTGGAGCTTTAAATTTTTCTCTCAAATGTAAAATATCAAAGTCCATTTTTTTTATTTTTGTATTGTCAAAACTATGCTTTTTTTTTGCATCGCATAATATACACATCATTTCGCAAAACAAATTCCGTATTTTTCCATTATTTCTTAATCGCAATTCATTATCTAAATATCCTAAATTCACAATTTCTTTAAATTGATTTAAACGTAATTCAATATATATTGCAATTTTAGGATTTCCTAAATGAATATGTTTTGTATAAAAATATATGATTGTCTCCCATAAATCATTGTAGTGTCCTGCGCAAATTAATTCTGCACTCCAATAACATGCTGGTTCTATTTTTGAATGTATTAAATTATTTAGCAATTCTTTTTTAACATCATTTTTTTTGAATTTTGAAAATGATATACTTTTAAAATCGGTTGATGTTCTTATATCATTTATATCGGAGTCTTCTTTCATAATTAAAATTTATACAAAAAAAATAACAACAATACATATAAATGAAGTTTTTTCAATCTATTTCTTATTGTTATAATAATTTATCTATTAGTGGTAAATTATTAATTTTAATTTGCATTTTTTTATTTTTTGTTGTTTTTTTTAAGATGATTAACCGTCAGATTAAATTAAAAGAAGGGTACTCAAACAATAATAATGACAATTCACCTCATATTACATTTAAAGAAGGAAATGATATTTATGATGATTTTTATTCAGACATCTATGATCATTTAGTGTATAATAAATCTAAAAATATTTATGAGATTAAAAACATTATTAAAACAACCAATATGAATAATGAAAGTATTATTCTTGATATTGGTTGCGGAACAGGTCATCATATAAAAGAATTAGCTGATGCAAACTTGAATGCCGTTGGAGTTGATATTTCTCCTTCAATGATTAATGTTGCCAAAACAGAATATCCTTCTTTAGAATTTAAAACAGGGGATGCTTTAGATAGTTCTTTGTTTCCAAATAGTTCTTTAACTCATGTATTATGTTTGTATTTTACTATTTATTATTTTAAAGATAAAAGATACTTTTTTGATAATTGTATGGAATGGTTGATGCCCGGAGGTTATTTAATTGTTCATTTAGTAGATAGAGAGCATTTTGATCCTATTTTACCTCCAGGAAACCCATTATATCTTGTTTCTCCACAAAAATATGCAAAAGACAGAATAACGCATACAAAAGTAACATTTACAGATTTTGTATATAAATCGAATTTTAAATTAGATACAAATAATAATCTTGCTACATTTGATGAAAAATTTAAATTTAATAATGGAAAAATTAGAAAACAGCAACAACAATTACACATGGATGATACATCTGTTATTGTTAATATTGCACAAGAGTGTGGTTTTATATTAAAAGGCAAAATAGACTTAGTCAAATGTGCTTATGAAAATCAATTTTTATATATTTTTGTGAAACCGTCTTAGTTCTCTATATTGTTTTAATTATATTATTTAAATTATAATTGTTTACACATATTTAAATAGTATAATTATAATTTAAATAGATGTATAATTATTTATAATGGTAAAAATAGATGTAATTACTTATTGTTCTGGGTATGATTATAAAATATTTGATCGATTTATTGGTTCATTAAATGATACAGGATTTTCTGGAATGATTTATGTTATAATTAATGAATTTGATAAACGTATTATAAAAAAAATTAAAGCAAAATATAATAATCTTTATGCTGTTGTAGATAATATTCAAAAAAAAACTCATATTAATTGTCATCGTTTTTTTTGTATTCAATTATTATTGAAAAAAATTCAAATCAAAAGCGATTATTTACTTATTTGTGATTCTAGAGATGTTCTTTTTCAAAAGAATATAGAAGAATATCCTTATAACAAAAATGTTGATATATATGGATTTTTAGAAGGATCCACAATTGAAAAAGAACAAGTGTTTAATGCGCGCTGGATAAAAGAAATAGAAAAATTAATGAATTTAAAAATATATGATGATATATGTAAAAACAATATTATTTGTTGTGGAACAACAATTGGTAAACAAGATAAAATAAAAATATATGTTGATGAAATGTGTAATAATTTATTAAAATATAATATAATTACAAATTTAGATCAAGGATTACATAATTATATGTTATATTGTAATAGTATTCGTATGAATATTAAACTATTATCTAATGAAGATAATTTAGTAAATACTCTTTGTAATGACGTACATAAAATAAATGAAAATAATTTAATTGTTAATAAAAATAATGAAATTTCTTATATAGTTCATCAATACGACAGATGTTCAAATGATTTAAAACAAAAGATATCGGTTAAATATGATTTTACTATATGATTTTATTATATAATTTAATATGGGTTCGCTAATTTGTCCCATCTCCAGCCTTGTGCAGCTAAATTTTTGGGTGTAGTTCCATCCATTTTGAAATATTTTTTATAATTTTTTATAACTTCTTTTACTGAAGCTTTTTTTGCTTTGGGATACAGATGCACTTCATAAGCATCTTGAGACATAGGGCTGGTTAATACAGCGGTTATATTTGGGTCATCATCAAATGAAGCATATTGTTTTTTTAATTGTTCTGTTCCATTTTTTAATTTAACTATTTTATGGTTTCCATTTTTGTATATAAGCACAACTTTTTTACCAATAGATAATTCTCTCCAAAATGTTTCTAAAGATTTATTTTTACCCCATACACTTTTCTCATAAGTTATCGCACGTTTAGATACATTTTTTTGCGTCTTAGTTTTTTTTATAATATTAATCTTTTTTTTTGTTGTCATAAATATAACAAATATTATAATTTGTATACAATACAAAGAACAAGAAGAAACAAGAAGACACAAGAAGAAATAAAATATAATATATTATATTTCTTCTCGTTTTAATATTATTTTAATTTTTGTTAAACAATATAATAATGTTAGAATACTTATCTTATTTTTTATTTTTTACGGTTCTCTCTATTATTCTTATATACATTTATATAAGAATAAAATATGGTTTCTGGGTTATGCAACCAGTATTTCATATATATGATATTGGTTACATGTTTAATCCGCCAGGTATTATAGAACATTCATTGCCTGAAAAAAATAAATATACCAATTTTAAAGATATTGATACAATAGTATTTAAAGAAGTAACAAAAATACAACAGCAACGTTTTTTAAATTTAATAAAATTAAATTATTTGCAAAACAAAGATAACATGTTTATCCCAGAATTGCCAAACATTGTTTCTTATTTTGAAGGACATAATACAAAATCTTTTCTCTCTTTCTTTTATAGAGAGAACACAATTATAGATACTAAAACAAAACAATTAACCACAGATAAATCCATCATAGGAGCGATGACTTCAAGGCCCGTTGCGATAATGATAAACAATGGAAATAAAAATGCAACATTTGATGCTTATTATGTAGACTATTTGTGTGTAGAAAAAACAGCAAGAAAACAAGGGATAGCTCCACAATTAATACAAACCCACCATTACAATCAACGGCGATTGAATAAAAATATTGTTGTTTCTCTCTTCAAGAGAGAAGATGAATTAACCGGTATAATTCCATTATGTGTTTATTCTACATATGGTTTTTCAGTTAATACTTGGACAAAACCATTAAAATTATCAGCAGAGTATAAATTATTAGAAATAAACCCACAAAATTATTATTATTTATTGGATTTTATAAAAATAAACAAAGATAAATTTGATATTATCATAAATACGGAAATTGCAAACATAATAGAATTAATAAAAACAAAAAATATATTTATTTATACAATTATTTGTGATAATAATATTATTTGTGCGTATTATTTTCGAAAATCTTGCGTTCAAATTGAAAAAAATATGGAAGTATTAAGTTGTTTTGCCTCTATATCTAACACAAATACAGATGTATTCGTCCATGGTTTTAAAATCTGTTTTTGGAAAATAGCAGCGGAAAATATGTTTGGTTTTGCGGCTATAGAAAACATATCACATAATAACATTATTATAAATAATATTATGCAAAAAACAAAACCACTTATTATTAGTCCAACCGCATACTTTTTCTATAATTTTGCATACCCAACATTTAAGTCCGAAAAAGTATTTATTATTAATTGAGACACTTCTTCCGCTGCGAATAAATAACAATATAAAACAACTTAAAGCCGTCTCAATTCAATAAACTAACTAAAATGCTCCGAGTTGTGCAATTATTAACACCTTTTACGGTAGAAAAATGTTTGTCTAAATCTTTAACAAATATGGCAATACATGGGATTTATTTGGATATATACAACAAACGCAATTTATTTTATTTATCATTATTAACATGTTTTTATAACTCTTTATTCGGTATAATATTTTCTAGTATAACATTTTCGTGCTTCGTTTACACATTTATTAAATGGAATAGGTTTATTGAAGTTTGAACGAATATAAAAATAACAAAATATATTTTCAATTTATTTGTTAGAGAGAACAACAACTTTCCATTATATATATTATATTTTAACTTAAAGAACGCGACTAACGAACATACTTGCCGGTTCTGACAAATGTATCTGCAATAAATATAATAAATATTCCTAAAAAAGAATATAATACAACTTCTTCTGTTACATTATTAGTTCTTTCATCTTGTTGATCTTCTAGTAATGTAATCATATAGTTAAGCTTTTGTAATAATAAATCTTGTGTTGGATACACATCAGCTACATTTGTGTTGTAATATGGTTTATTTACGGTGTTCATATTAGTATTTGTATAATTAGGAATTACACGTGTATAATACTGATTATTTGTTTGTTCATTTCCATAATTATTATAATTATTTAAATCTAAGTCTGTACTGTTATTATCATAAACAGGGCTTGGAGTTCTTCCAAGAGTTTTTATAGATACATCATTACTTGGCAAATAATTTGTCATATTCTCTCTTTGAGGAGAAGGCAATTGTTTTGTTTTGTTTACTCCAGATGATTCAGGCGGAGACAACGGAATAAAATTATCTTTTTCTTCATCACTATCACCCCCATCATTATTATGAATTTGTTGTAAAACCGAATTTACTTTAGAATTGGTAGTTGAGCCTGAATTATTCGAACCCGAATTTGAATTTGCATTCGAATTTGGCACAAATGTTTCTTTAGCATACATTTTTTGTGTTTTATTATGTTGTAAGCGTTTTTTATTTATTATATCTGAATTAGAATTATTTGGCTCTGTATCAAATGGGGCTGCAAACATTGCTAAAGACATTCTTATTAAAAATTTAGATAATAATTTATTGAACCGAATGAATTATTATACAATAATTACAAAAAAAATATATAATAATAATATAATGGCTTTTAATTTGATACATAAAAATGTGTTTGGAGTTAGTATTGTCTTATTATTAATCGTTTTATTAAGTCAAGCTAAAACATTTAATTTTTTAATTGATACATCTCTAGGACGTTTTTGTTTAATAATATTTATTTTAGCAGCAAGTTATATACATAATATTTTAGGAGTAGTTATGGTATTATTTATAATAATTATGATAAATCAAAACACGGTTGATTACAACAATTTGAGTAATTGGAACCAATTAGACCCTTGGAATAGTTTTGATAATTATAATTATATAGAAGGATTTACAGGACCTTCTGGTGAAACGGTGGATGCTTCTAATATAGCAAATAAAATTGCATCAATTACTACTCCTATAACGAATGTAGCGGCTACTACTACCGCGAACACAGCAAACACAGCAACTGCTATAAAAAACAATATAGCAAATAAAGTTGCCACCGTTACAGGTACTTCTCCTGCTACAACTACTTCAGGGTTTAGAGGTATAGAAGGATTTAACATAATTGATACAGAAGGATCTATACTAAAAGGAAAAAGATCTAGTGAAATGCCGGTATTTTCTAATTCACGTATACAAAATAATAATATAGAGCCTACAAATAGTAGTATATTTATAAATAATTATGCGAAAGTATTTTAATTGTAATAATATATGAATACTTTTTTATATTGTTGTTTTTTATCTGTAATCATTCTTGTATTTGCATATATAAATTCTCAAAAAGTGTTGGAAAAATTTACCCCACAATTAAGTCAAATGTATCGTCCTTACGTTAGACATGCTCGTTTAACTTACGATGAATTAACTGATAATATTTTTAAACGTATGTATAATTTGTATAAAAAATGGTAATGAATATAATATTGTATTATTTTAATAATGACAAAAAAAGGAGGAGGAGTTAAATCATTTTCATTATTTTCTTATATAAATCATGCGGTGTATTATTTTAATCATCATGTTATGTATTTAAATAACAGTAAATTTTTTGCAGGAATAATTATGATTTTACTAAACGTTGGTTCTAAATTTATAACTATACAATTTAGTAAATCAACCGAGGAGTATATGAAATATACTTTAACAAAACAAATACTTGTTTTTGCAATGGCATGGATGGGTACTCGTGATATTTATACAGCTCTTGGATTAACCGCAATATTTACTATTTTATCTGAACATTTGTTTAATGAAGAAAGTTCTTTATGTATAGTTCCACATCATTACAGAGTATTAGATAAATTAATGGATACAAATAATGATGGTGTTGTTTCAGAAGCAGAATTAATGTCCGCTATTGCAGTTTTAGAAAAAGCAAAAAAAGAAAAACAATCAAAAGTGCAAAAAGAAGCATTTGCCAATTTTGATACTTACACAAACTTAAAAAAAAACCAATAATGTTTTAATAATATTTTTTAATTGTTTTTTTTATTTTATGTTTTATTTTTCTTGTTTGTTTTTTGTTTTGTTTTATTTTTCCACCTTTTTTTATTTTTTCCCCTGAAGTTGAAGTATCTTTTTCTAATAATTTATAATTTGGTGGAAGAAAAAATTTTTTTCCTATTAATTCATAATATGACTTTCTTACTGAATTCCATCTATGATTACATTTTAATTGATTTACTTCTTTTGGAGAAAAGTTTGTTTCCGTTCCGGGGTACAATATTAAATCTATAGGTACAAAAATAGTCATTACTGTTTCAACCGGAGCAACAGGAGCGAACCTAGATGGAATAACAGGCGTTTTCGGTAGTATTTTTTTTTCTTTTATTTCAAAATCGCCTGTATTCCATTCAACACTTACTATTTTATGTGGTTTTCCTTTCACATAAAATATGCCATTTAAAGGAAATAATGTATCAATCGTAACGCGAATATTATTATCAATATAACCTTCAGAATTTGCAATAGCTAAATTTTCTACAGGAGATTTATTAATATGATACAATAATGATTGAAACAACCCTTTATCAAAAAATTGTTTTTGTCTTACAGATACCGGAATAGAATTTATTGTTTTTTTAGAAAAAAAAATTAAAGGATTAAACAATAATTTGTTATTTTTTAACTCAGGAATAGTCATGGATGAGACATATTCAAACTCTTGCGATCCTGGAATATCGGTATTTATAATAAATTGTAATTCTTTAGGTATTTTTTTTTCTAAAGCTTCTTTTCTTTTTTTTTCATCTTCTATCTTTTTTTTTTTATCATCTGCCTTTTTTCTTGCAGCTGCTGTTATATGACTCATGTTCTATTATAATAAATTGATATTAATTAATATTTGAATAATATTATTATTTTTTTTCATTTTTCAAATTTATTACCACTAAAAGTTGGTTTATTTTTATAAAACGTGCGATCAATATAAAAATCATTGTATTAATATTAATAATATAATGATTTAATTAAATATTATAAAATATTATAAAATATTATAAAATATTATAATGAGCGAAAGTCCGATTTTAGGCCCAGAGATAAGAAGTGCGCATTATATACTATATTGTCACGGAGGTCCTAACCCTACAGGTGCTACATTTGAACTTCCTAAAGACCTTGGAGGTAAAAGTGTTTCTTATAGTTTTGTAGTAGAAGACGAACGTATTCTTCGTGGATACGGAGCTAATATGAAAATCATATGTGATAATGATGATGTCATTGCTGAAAAAAAAAGTAGTGGAGAACTTACGGATAATCTTATATTGGCTGGAGGTGCTCCAATAGATGGATTTGCACTTGGTATTTATTTATGTACTCCAGTTGGACCTACCTTAGTAGAGGAACTCAAAACTCAAACTCAAACTAATTTAGAATTTATTATCAATTATATTATAAGACAAACTCCTATTAGTGTAGAAGAAGTTTACAAAAGGATAAAAATAACATTGCATGTGTGTCGTGGTGGATATACAAGAAGTCCGAGGGAACTACAAAAATTCACTGTAGATGATTTAACTTCTGGTTTCGAAAAAGTAGGTTTAAGTGGAGGTAAAAGAAAAACAAAAAGACGTAAAAAACTTTTTAAAAAAAATAAAAAAAAAACAAAAAGACATAAATATTTTTTACAAAAACATAAATACATTTAGATATTTGCATTATTCAACAGATGAATATTATTTTTTTTCATACAATTTTCCTTCTCTTCCACACATATCTTCCCATTTTCTTGCTGTAGAACAATGATAATATTCTTTATCATCATTATTATTAATTCCATTAACCAAAAAATGATCGTTTGATTGTTCTTTTACAAATAACGAACATTCTCCAAATTCATTACTAATTAAAAAAAAATCTGGTTTTATATAAAACTTGCAATCAATACAAAATTTTGGTGTAGTTTCAATTAATGTTGGGTGAAGTTTGAATGTTGGGCTAGGTTTGAATGCTGAAATAACAGTAAACATAATTATAAAAATATAGTTCATTTATTTATTTAAGATAAACCTTTAATTTGTTTTATTTAATACAATCCGTAAAACAAAGTTATTCTTTTTTAATTAATATTGTTTGTATAAATTCTAATACTAATTCTTGAGGTATATAATCAAAATCAATTAATTTAGTGTTTAATTCATAATTCATATTATGTTCATGAATATTTGTTATTTTTTCTTGAAATAAATCAGCATTTTCCATACATTTTTTAGCAGTTTTTTCACCACATTTTAGAAAAACGGGAGGAATATTGTCACTTTTATCCCCCATAATAATTTTAATCTCTAAATCATTTTCGGGGTTACCATCTGTTCTTAAAGGCTTAAAGCTTAAATCATATATATTTACATTATTTCTTACTAATTGTAAATAATCGCGATCACTTGTAATAATATATATATTGCATTTTGGGTGTTTTTGTAATAAATATTTAACCGTAATTGCAATACAATCATCTCCTTCCAATTTAGGATGTTTTAATACCACTTTTGCTCCACCTTGTTGAAAATAATCATTTTCATAAGCTAACTTAAAGAAAGGACCCCCTTTGAATTGAGGGTTTTCGCGATTAGCTTTGTATGTAGGCAACAATTCATTACGCCATATATTTTCTCTCTTACAATCTTTTCCAACAACAATAATTGGATTATATTTATGAATATTTAATTTTTTAGAAATGTTTTTTATATTAGCAATAAATGTTTTTTGAAATTTCTCTACAAATTCCGTATTTTGAAAAGGTTCATCGAGAGAAACTTCTGAGTGAGTTGTTTTCCACCAACGCATCAAAGAATAAAACCGATGATAACAATAATAACTACCATCAATAAACAGAAAAGTAGGGTTCAATGACATATCTAAATCAAACATACTATTACATAGTATGTATTATTTATTTCAATTTTGTTTTAATTATAAATAATATTTATATAAATACATTTTAAATACGTTATCATATAATAAAAAAAATAATTTTAATATTCATTATGAAAAAAAACTCAAAAAAAGAAACAAAAGAAAAAAACTCAAAAAAAGAAACAAAAGAAAACCCTCCAGAAAAAATAAAAACAGTTAATAATATTTTTTTACGTAAAATAAAACAAACAATTTATTCCATTTTTAATTTAAAGGACGAAAACATAATGGCAATAGTAAAAGGAAATTTTTACAAATCAATACATATGATATTTATATTTTTATTAATATTTATAACATTATTTAACATTAATATATTACAATTAACCATTTTATTAATTATTGTTTCTTTAGATGCACTATCAATTGTTATATTACATGGATGTCCTTTAACTCTTTTAGAAAAAAAATATTTAAAATATGACACTTCGGATGAACGGAGAGATTTTATAAAAAAACAAAATATATTTTATAATTGCGATCATGAATATGAAAAACAAATAGAATTGTTAATCAACTCTTGGAGTTTAATTGCTTTTAAATGTTTGAGTATATTGTTTTTTAAAACATTTCATGTAAAATTAAATGATTTAGAAAACATATATGTATAATTAAGTATTTATTTATAATTGTATAAATAAATACTATGAACGAACGAGAAAATAATAAAAAAGATATAAAAGATAAAAAACAATTTAAAAAAGATATAAAAGATAAAAAACAATTTAAAAAAGATATAAAAGATAAAAAACAATTTAAAAAAGA